>Ga0160505_100091_pt1:2500-70787 | contig 70787 bp, 54 predicted proteins | sample DIDeMG_FD_108225 | JGI IMG/M metagenome (GOLD analysis project Ga0160505, IMG submission 108225) | Enriched chicken feces microbial communities from UW Madison campus, WI, USA - DID2874_E49_Stillage MG | ecosystem: Host-associated > Birds > Digestive system > Large intestine > Fecal ... | reverse complement strand
AGAATCGCAGTTTGTTCAGTTCCACCAACCAATTGTTCCTCCCCAGCTTTTTGACAACGGGAATGATGACAACGGTGCGTTTTGAAGCAAATGATTGGTACTACAAAATAATTGCTTCATGCCGCTTAGTGGCACCATATGGCGTTACCTAGTCGCTCGATATGGAAACCATGCATTGAGAATACGCGAAAGCCGGCAGCCAATGAAGATAAGCAAGACAAAAAAACATCCTGGAGAAACGAAAGAACGATGTAGAAACTGACAATGTCAGATTAGGAGATCGGGGACGTTTATAGGAAGAATAGGAGGAATTACTTAGAGGGGAAAATTATAGTTTACATGAAAAATAATCCATGAAAAAAGTTAAAAAAGAATGGTCGAAGAGAAAAAAAGGAAAATACGAAAAACAGCAAATCCTACAATAAAAGAAGAGTAAATGAAGTTGTGAAATTGTAATGAATGGGTAAAAGGAACAAGCAAGACGAAAAGTGGAATTGAAGCTGCTTGGCACCGTTCAATGGTAAAGAGATTCACAAGTCCAGTACGTAGTGCCATTGCTTTCACTAGTCTGTGCAATGCCACGACAATCAGGAACAATTAAGTTGGTTACTGAAGGCTGCAGGAAGAGAGAAGCGAGCGAGAAATTACTAAGTGGAGCAGCACTACCTCAAGGCGGGACAAGGACTGTCGATCGGATGCCTGACGAGACCGTTAAAGATCGGAGCAAGTTCAGTAGGGCTGGGAGTCTGGCCCGCTGTGGACATGCCACCAGATGAAACGACTGGGGTGGTTAAGAATGGATGAAAATTTACGTTGAAGATGTGAGACTTACCAAGGCGGAAGCCAAGTGGAAAATCCCTAGTTAGTTGAGCACATAGTATCGCTCAAATGCGCGTTGACAATAAAGCATAGAACTTCCATGGGCGTTGTCGTACATGAACAAAGCTTGCCTTTCAGGCACGTACGCAAGGGCCATTTCCATCATCACCAGGACAGCTCAGGATTCTTACTTAGCAGGTTGTGGGTAGTGTAATGAGGGTTAAAATTAATCAGGTGGAGGCAGAATGTGGCCCCGTTAAGAACGGCGCATGGCGTCGCCTGCGCATGCGAGATTGCTTGCCTTGTATGAAAGTTGCAGAGGCTCGTGGATGGTGCAGGGACAGTATGGGCACTGAGGATATCAACCAATCCATGTGACAATCACCAGCTTTAGAGAGGCGGTGGGTGGCAGGTGACACTGGTGACGTAGGAACGAAGAAGAAGAGGTACAGAAAGATGGGGAGGTGCAGAAAATAGAGAGGTGCACAAGAAGAGGTGCAGTTCCAAGGAGGGAATAACAGGTGGAGCCAGGGGAACAGAAAAGGAAGGTCCAGGACGCTGAAAAGCAAGAGGAAGTGGTACGTTCTCCATATGAATGAAAATAATTGGTTAAAAAAGCGAAATCTAGAAACGGTAGAAAATATGGAAGATTAAGCAATTGATCAAGTGAAATAATGCCGATTTCCAAAAGACAGCACACTTATTGACATAGAGTATTCACATGGGTGAGGAATATTACAAAAGAAGGTGAAATTAGACAGTTTAAGTTGTTGGGGAAACAAGGTACGGGATAATCGATTTGGGCAGTGGAGGCAAGATGATGTGGTACGCGCACGACGGTACTTAAATGTTTTTTCGGCGAAATTTTTTTCTGCTCCATACATATTACTACCCATCTGGATTACCAGCAACACCAACTTACCTCCATTTGGTTGAGCACAAATGGCCGGATGCAGAACAAACCGCCCAGCATTTAATAATCCGGCCCAGCACTTGTTGTTGGGTTGGTTCGCGTGCTGGAGACAACTATATATGAGTAGGCTTTGATGGTATTTTTTTCATTGTATTCATTGTTAACAACTCTTCTGTAAGGATCAGTGTCTGATCTGCCATCAATCCCAAACATTCGAATTTCATTTCAGCTTGCTCTCCGTTTTATTCCCAGTCCCCTGGGTCCAATTGATAGATCTACACCCAATTCTCACATTAAATCCTACACTCCTTTGGCCTTTCGCATTCGTGCCTTGTCTGCCTACTGAAATTCCACATCTCTTGTTGTCTGTCCCTACACCCATCCCGCAGACTGCCTACTGCTCTTTCCAGCCAGACTGCCTATCGCCCGATTCCCATTGGGCTTCTGATGCTTCCTCGGTATCTGCAAGGAAGCGCCAGCCGCTGTTAATACCATCCCACTGAACGCAAAGCCTTCCTGAACGTCCATCGGTAAATTGTGCAGGGAATCACCAGGCGGACACCCACTGTTTCGATACGCAGCGTGGGTAAATGTCGCTAAGAAATAAAGCTACAAAATACTGAAATGTTCGCGACTCGAGACACATTCGAGGCATTCTGATGATAAATGTGGATAAACAATAATAAATAAATGTTGGACATCAACAATTCGACCATGTCCATTGCCAATATTTTTCGACTTATTGGTGCTGGTTACACTACTGGCTAAAAGATGGTGTCGATGTGGAGGAATTAATCCCAATTGGGCTAGTTGGGAAGTTTCAGGATCAAACGTCACGTGCGGATGGCCCTGGTGTGCTTCAGCCGTGTTTACGCCTGAAACGCGCCCGATGGATTTCTTTAGTTCGTAACTTCTTTTGCACAGCCATGGCCAAAACACTACTACTGAATATTAAAGACTTGAAAATCTCTCACCCCAGTGTCTTGGGCCAAGTCAAGTCATCGTTGAAGTGTAATGTGATCTTGGTGGCCAAGTTTGACTTCACGGCTGAAACAAAGGAGGAGCTATCAGTTTCAAAAGGTGACGTGTTGAAACTACTTGACCGCTTGTCAAACGGATGGGTTTTGGTTAAGTTTATCGACAAAATGCATCCTCCGGGATTGGTTCCATGCTTATATGTTGATATCGCTGTCAACGACACCATGAACCCCATAACGCTTGGGTGGTTGCACCAGAACGGATCAGATGAATCAAAATCATTTGTGGATGCTCAGGTCAAGTCTTTATTGGCCGATAATGTGCCGCTCACCATCAATAATACCCCGTATCCGCTTACTGTATTGGTATCTCATTATTTGACATACGATGACCGCTTTTGGTATCGTGTTGATGTTATTTATAGCACTGGTCAACAAGGTTACCTTTGCAGGTATTACCAGGACTTCTACGACTTACACGCGTTGTTACTAGACATGTATAATGCTGCAGGCAACAAGGACTTGCTTGAGTTAAAGAAACCGCCAAAACTACCTGAGCCTGTTCCGAGCAATAAGCGGAATCTGGTTGAAATGAGGGAGATATTTTCTAACAGATGCAGAGAATTGAGCACCTACATGAATGAGCTAATTCTGAACAAAAACTACCAGGTTTCACCTGCAATTGTGGAGTGGTTGGACAAGAGTTACTGCCAGAGACCTGGATTTGTAGTGGATGATGCACTTAATGATACTAATGAGGGAATCAGTCAGCGCATTTTACCTGGCTCGGTAACGCTCGCGTCTGAGTCGAAATTGGTGAAGGTGGAATCGCCAGAAACCAAGAAACATGACGAATCACCGCTGAAATTTGTCCTTCCTGCTGGTTCCGGCTTGCAGAGATCGAAAACGAAGAACATCTACAACCATTACCATCAGGCTGCCAACTTTGGTCAATATCCGCCATTGGGAAGGTCGAAGACAACGCGAGAACCGGTGGCTAGGTCAGCATCAACTCGTGAACCGTTGCGGTCCATAAGCCAGAAAAAGAACGTACCCAACCTAAGTGTTGGACGTTCTCGAACCATCACAGCTGTTACTGCAGGCCAGTCAATGGAGGTGAAGCCGCAATTCGTGAACACTCCACAGCTCCCTTCGATGGAGCACTGCATGGCCAAGTCATCTCCTCTGATTGGACTGGTAGGTCTGCAGAGCCCTCAGACCACACGAGATGTTGTACCTCAGATCAAGTGCAAGATCAAGACGCAGACAAGCGATATTCTTGTTGTAATGGTCCAAAAGAAACTGATTACGTCGCTTGATGAGTTTAAGAACGAGATTTACAGAAAGGTTGCGTTCAACAATCTTTTCATCAAGCTTCCAAATTCAGACTCTTTCCAAGAAATTGATTCTCCTGAAATCAATGCCATGCTGTTCTTGCACCAGTCTGACCGGGTTCTTCTTCTTGTGACATGAACTTGTGACACGAATACTGACAATTCACTTCTTTAAATGTTTTATATAATAAATGGCTAATCGAATAACTAAAAAAAGGGAGAATCATGTTTGCCCTAGAAGTCAAAATAGGATAATTGAAGCAGATAGGATGATCGGAGCCGACTAAACTAGGATGATGTGATGAATGGCCGTTATTGAAGTCGATTGTAGGTGTTGATTCTACCTGCATGAGGCAGATCAACTCCAGACTTCGTTAGACGAGCGAAACTCTAATTCTGTAAACAAATGCAAATATCGCTTACAATACATTATTGTAGATTGACTGCTGGAAGCATCGAAATAAACAAGCTAAAGACTTGACCGCCAAGATGCACGATTTGAGGTTCACTTTCATTTGCTTGGAGTCTGGGGCCCGCAGTAATGAAGCTCCGCAAACTAAATCAACTGTGACGAATAGACGATAAGCGAAAACCTTGGTTTCACAATGGCACGCCAGAAGCACACTCGACTGGCGGCCATGCAAACCGTGAAATCTGGGGGATCGACAAAATTAAGGAACATGAGGATACGGACGAAGTACGCATAGTGCCATGAGAATGTGTTGCAACGAAGATCTCAGGTCAACAAAGACCCTACGTAGGTTTCATAATGTAAGTAGGATTAGATGTAAGTGAGGTTAGTGGGTTGTAGAAGTGAAAGTCCGGGTGTTGATATCAATCATGATTTCCTGCCATCCTCTGAGTATGGCACTCCTTCTCTGATGGATCACAACAAGTGAACAAAATGAGCCAGCATGAAAGAATAAGCATCAAATGAACAATAAAAACTACGGAAAATCAGCAAAGAAAGCCTGCTACAGGATATCGGCTACCGGGAATTATCGAAAAAAAGTAGTCAGAGGAAGTAAATTATACGAAATCAGCCCAGACTTAGTACTTTCTTTTTCCGAACAATGATCAAACATCGGAATGGAGACTTATCAAAACAAAACGACCAGAGGATTATGGAATAATCAATACTTCTGGTTACTAGATTACCAAGTTTAAATGTTATTTGGAATTAAAAATCTTGCGTGGTATCATTATCACCATTTTAGATGTCTTGACTTAATGAAGCCGGATTTAAGGCCCTAAGAATCTCCCTTGTTGTAACTGGTCGGCTATGGTGGGCCCGATCACATACAACGTCTCTTGTGCAATGTTGCAGTTTGATGTGTGAGACGTTTCATTTGAAATTAATAATTTCACAATTAAGCATTTTTTGATTAAACGAAGCCGTTAAAGAAATCTAAATTACCTTACGACACATCAGTATCAAATTTTATCTTCTATTTCTTTCCTTTTAATTTAGCAGTCTTTCGACGGTTGTTAGTGGGTATACTCTTTGTTACTAATGGAACTCGGCCCCCTTTATGTCTATGTTTTCATGTATCCCGCTTATTGTTCTCCACCCTACTCGTGCGTCTATTGTGTTCTTCGTTTCCGTGTAATGATTTCAACCATACTTACAAGCCAACATGATTGTTGTCCATGGCAAATCTTTCGATTTCAAATATTTTTCAAAGCATTGGGAACGTTCAAGCAGCTTCTCACCTTAACTGCAGGAGAGATTTTCACCTTTCAGTGGTCGTTTTGGTCCCCTCTTATCTTTGATATTGTCCATCTGTGTTGCTTTTTGAAAGCGTAATAGTACAAAACAAACGAGAAAATGTGAGCCCTGGCATGCCTAAGGTAAGTATGGCTCACGTCGCGCAACTTGCCGAATTGGGGGCTCTTGTGCGCTGCTCACAGGACAACTCTAATTCCGCCCAAAATAGTGCTATGCGTTTGCAGCATGCATATGCATACGCACATATGGAAATTGTGCATCAGGGCAGCTGTACGGACTGTTGAAAGAACCGCTCCCATAAATGGTGTGAAATGTACACCGTCGTCAAATTTTACATTTAAAAAATTGCTGGCTTTCACCCATAAGGGTCTTATACTACTCATATTCGTTCACCTGTTCGCTCTCCTGTGATTGTTTTCTCTGGAGAAACAATATCGTGGTGCAAGATTTTTTTTTTTCGTTGTGGTTTCCTTCGTTTTCTGTCACATCATCTGTTAATTATTTCGTTTAAACTTGTTGATATCTCAGCCTATTGCTTGCCATGTCTTCCAGTGTGTTCAATTCCAAGCATCACAAATCTTCCCGCAATTTGAAGAAGCTTCTGATCTCTTCTCCATTGCTTCTGTCTCCACTGAACTCTCCAACTACACCGCAAGTTTCAAGCTTTCGACCATCCTCAGTTCCAGTTGTTGTGTTGAGATCCAAATACAACTTTTGCGCCCAGAACGCCACAGAGGTTTCCATTCGCGCAAATGATTACTTCAAGCTTTTGGATAGACCTGGCAATGGATGGTTGATGGTGCAATGCATCGACCGAAACGAAACCGGACTTATTCCTGCTCTGTATGTTGAAATTGCCGTGAATGACGCCAAAACACCTGTTTCCGTGGAGTGGCTCACTCAAGTGAAGACCCCTAGATCTGCTATTTTGGACGAAATCAAGTCCATTAAGGTTTCTTCGGTGTTACTAGATGCTGGTAGCCATGCATGGTACAGATTAGATATCCGTATGTGCTCCGGCTCCGTTAAGTATGTTGCCAAATATTACCAGGATTTTTATCTGTTGCATGTGTGTCTTCTTGAAGAATTTTACAAGTCTGTGAAGCTTCCATCGCTTCCCAAGCCGTTGCGGACGCCAGGAAAAGCTGTTCCAGCCACTTGGGTCAACCCATCCGATAAAAGCCACATGAAGGACTTGGTAACTCAATGTGAAGAGCTCGACAAGTACATGAACCTGCTCTTGAAGATTCAAGACCTTCTACAGTGCGACACGTTGCTTGATTTCGTCAATGGCCACACAAACAAGTGCTACGAAGTGCCAAAAAAGAAAAACCAACCTTCTGAAGACACCATCAACAACAACTTATACCCACACTCACAAAACATCATTTCAATTCTTAACCCACAGCGCAAGCTTTCGTTCTCACCAACGGCTCCATTGCCTCCAGTGCAGATGCCAGCTACCAGTTTGCCTAAGAGTACATCTACCATGAAACTCATCAACTACTCCAATACAAAGTACCTGTCGTACTTGAACCAATCGGTCAGCCAGCCCACGTCCCCCACCCTTCCTTTGGAGTCCACCATGACGTCTCCAACCAAAACACCTACTGGGAAATGCAACATAACTGAGTCTAAGAGTTGCCAGACACTCAGCAGTTTCACATCATTGTTTGCTAGTTACGACATTTCTACAGAAGAGGATGCGTCTTTGTCTCCGAGCCGGGCTGGACCTGGGGCGGCCACATCGCCCCAAAGAAGACATGACGTATTCTTTCGGAGTACTGAAAGTTCCAACACAGAAGGAAGCTTCGACCTGGTGATGTCCACGACGCACCATTTCAGTAACAGCACAGATTCGATGCTGTCGAATGGTTCGTACGTTAAGGGAGCGGGGTCAGAACCTCGCACGCCCACAATGAACTTGAACTGTTTCGGTCCGGTAGATGGAATTACAGACAATGAATACGGGGAGGAGCCTGATTACTTTCGGCCACTTGAGCCCAAAATGCATAAAGAAATGGTGGCCTGGACTACCAAGCACTACGAGTACCCTGTCGGGGACAATATGCACAGTGATGGAACTCACAATAGATGGGAGATCTTGCCTAAGAACCCAGCAAGACAGGCGAATAACATATAAGGGAAAGGAATATAATAATTATGAATTCGTTTTACAGTAAAATCAAATGAAATTGAAGAGAACAACAATACATTGCTTGGAACCTTAAAAATATTTCAACGATGGTTACGGCACACACTCTTTGTTTACTTTCAAAACCTTGTCACTGGGGGTGTGAAATTTCTGAAATTAAAACATCGACAGGCTTGTCAAGACCATGATATTAATTTTGCGAGTTTGTGTTTACGTCTGGATGCATGCCTCAATTTGGAGGGTCGCAGACAGAAAGTGGCTGGTGAATCGCCCAAAACACTCAATTGACAGATAAGGTCAGGTAAGGTGCAGGCTGCGAGATCATGGATATAACGTCTCCGTGCATGAGACCACAAAACAATATGGATGTGCACTCTGTATTTGCTGCAGAGGAGCAAGATTGCGCTAACTTACTTCTCTTGTTGGAAACTTCACAGCAGTACTACGGATTTAATCTATGCGCTGCCGATCTCAGAGCATTTCAGTTTCACAGAATAACCATCTTAGATTTAGCCCCATGCACTTCCGTAAAAACGCACAAGGGGGTAAATTGTGAGCCGAGTGTCATATCAATCGTATACGTGGCTGTTCTCAAGATTTATCACGCAATGCAATTGGACCACTAAATCATGTCCAAATGCCTGAGCGATAAAGAAAAAAGAAAGGAAATTGTGCTTTTACTTTGTGATTTCATGCCAGTTTCATTAGGAATTTCGGCAGCATCAATATGCCGGAAAGAAACAAGTAGTGTCGATCCCTGCGGAAGAGATTGAGAAAATATGTACCCCATTCAAGGTCAAAAAAAAAAAAGTTTATTAGCAACTGTTGTTACCCTGATATGGTCATCGACCAATTCCAACAACACTTCTTCCTGGAAAACATGCTTTCCAGTCCCCTCGAACTCGATGACCCGAACCTCTCGGAAATAGAGTCTATTTTCGACTCATCTCCCGACAGCCCAGAATCCGGAATTCATGAACAGTTTGACGATTTCAATCTCAAGTCAACCACCATTGGAGTTACTGAACATCTGCCAACAAGAAGACTGAGTCATCTGAAGCCAATTAATTTGAAAGTTTTCCACCATCAACCAATTCCTCACATCTCGACTTCTCGACTGCACCAGGTTTCAAAATTGCACCAGCCTTCTCAACTTCACCAGACTACTAATTATCGGTCCGAGGAATTGAAGGAACATGTTTTGAACCCAAAGTTGACAGTCAAGACCGATAAGAGCCCAAGAAATATTATCAGCTCCACATCGAACCCCACCGCCTTCTCCACTATGTCTGCCCAGCAGAGAATTCCACCTGCCACAGCTCAGGCAACTCGAAAGCATGCACTGATGCAAAGCAGAGAGATGACGTTGGCTCAGATTAAACAGAAGAACGTTTTGAAGGTGAAAATATTCTTCCAGGATGAGGTGCTTGCAGTGAAGCTCCGTAAAGATCTGCTTAGTGGCATCAAGGAATTGGCAGACGTTACCAAGTATAAGTTGCTTCAAAGACATAATTTTGCCGTGAGAGATCTCAAACTTTCACTCAAATTTGCAGATTCTCAGCTTCAACCGGTGATGCTTTGTGGAGGAAGCAACCCTTTTGCATCAATGTATGAGGACATTTGTATGGATTATATCCAATCGAAGAGCAAGATCTTGATTTCAGCAAGCCTTAAGTAGCGGGCCTACCATATGTATAATAATGTATAATAATGTATATTTACAGGAAATATTTTACGAGTAATTTTCACTGGGAGTGATGTGTTTCAACTTTCTTGTAGCAAACATCAGCTTCAGATTCTGATATTGCCTTGAGCGTCTCCTAGGTTAACTGTTCGCTGAGGAAATAAACATCAGAACACTGTCATTCAGTCGACTTTATATTTATTTTTAGTTTTATTTTCTTTAATTGTTATTGTCTATTATCTTCTCCACAACTTCCTTTTGCCGAATTTTTTACTATTCTCGTTTTTCCTGTTTTCTCTACTGCATTAACTTGGGTTCTTTCCTCTATACTTCCCCAAAAGGGCCCTGCACAAGGCCACGTGATTCGTCCTATGCAAACCTTAGCTAATATATTGCTTGGTTCTCATGTCAAGCTACATACGTCAATAACTACAAACCTCCAATGACAGGCATATTCGCTATGGACGACTACGAGTCGGAGTTGTCAGCAGGTATCACACTGCTCAACTACAGGCTCGTGGATGAAGAGCCTCCAAATTCACCCACGGTTGCAATCACCTACAGAATACCACAAGATTTTGCAGACGAATCATCGGATTCAGATACCGTGGCTGATCTTTTGGCAAGGCCAATCCCTATGAAAACACGCCGTCGCTCAAGTGTCTCAAAGTATTCTTCATCGTACGAGGTTGACATCAACGAGGCGTTTGTTTCATCACAACTTCGTGGAACCAGCCAATCATACACGCCCAAATTAGATGATTTCGAGCCCATCAAAGTGTTAGGGCAAGGTTCATACGGTAAGGTGCTTTTGGTGCGTGAGAAGGTCACGGGGAGACTCTTTGCGCAGAAACAACTTAAGAAAGCGTCGCTTGTAATCAATGAGACCAACGAGGTGCACAAGAAGAACTATGAACGCACATTGAACGAGAAAAACATTCTCGAGCAGGTCAACCATGCCAATATAGTCAAGCTATACTATGCGTTTCAGGACCACAATAAAGTGTACTTGATTTTGGAGTACTTGGATGGTGGAGAATTGTTTCACCATCTAGCTGAGCAGAAATATATGAGTGAGAAGAACGCGTCCTTCTACATAGCTCAGATCATTGTGGCGTTGCGTTACCTCCATTTGAACCTCAAGGTCATATATAGGGACTTGAAACCAGAAAACTGTATGCTTAATTCAGAGGGAAACTTGGTGCTTACAGATTTCGGCCTCTCCAAAGTGTCTTCCAAGGACGAGTCGAGACACTCCATGATTGGAACTGCGCAATATATGGCTCCGGAAGTCATCAAAGGAGAAGATTACGACTACGCGGTTGACTGGTGGTCCTTGGGATGTGTTGCATACGATATGCTCACTGGTGGGCCACCATTCACCGGTCACACCAACGAGAAGATCATGGACAAGGTTGTACATTCAAAGAAGTACTTGAAATTTCCCTTTTACCTATCGCTTGATGCCAAAGATCTTCTTCGGAAGCTTTTGCAGAGCAACCCAGAAAAGAGGATGGATATCGATAATAACTTTGAGCAATTAAAGCAACATCGGTTTTTCCGTTACCTAAACTGGGATGAAATAATTCTGGGGCAAAGCACGTCACTTCCCCCAATTCTTCCTGTCATTACTGATCCTATTTTGGCGGAAAACTTCGACGAGGAGTTCACCAGCATGCCGTTTACTCCTCCCATTGGAGCTACCGACATCGAAAGCCGCAAGGACGATATTTTACATGTTAACGGCTTCACCTTCACTAATGAGAGCTACTTAGTCAGCGTTTACGCACAAAAGGGGAACTAGGGATATTATAGATATTATTTATTTGTATTAATGCAAGGCGGTCAGAGACCAAGATAGTATAAATATGCCAGCGTAAGTAGAACCAAGTTGATGACAAACTCAACTACAAGAGACACTCTGTAGGAGCAAGTTGCTTGGTTATGCAAATAGTTAATGCAGAAGAGCTTGGACACGCAAACTGCTGTCACAAGCAACATGAAGGTAACAATAGATGGAGTCGGGGCAACAAATGGATATGCAAGAATTAATGTGGAAGAAAATTGCCACATACATATACTGGCACCGTAAATGATGTAATAAAAGGTCGGAAGACGCGAGAGCAATGTTCCAAAACGGTAGAAGGCTGGGTCAACGCCATTATAAAATTCGACGAGGCGAGGTGCCCATACATCAAAAAATCGGTTGCCAAATTTAGCAAACTCATAATATGCATGGACATTCTCTGTCTTGCAGCGGAATGACTTGCATTGACGAGGTGCAAGCTGACTCTCGAGGTCGAAAGTACCATATAGACGCCCAGGTCCGGACTTCAACGAGGTTGTCTCGCTGCTCAAGGTGTATGTGGACAATTTCTTCCTAATAGAGAATCGTAATGCCCGCGGAGAGACATTTTTAAGCTCGTCCTCCGTTGGAACATTTGGGATTAACCAGCGAAACCACTGAATGAGGCGCCTCATCTCGCATGTACGCTCATGTTTGGTGGGTTGCACGTTCCATGCGTATGGATTACATGGTGTGGTGGAGAGTGTTGAGTTGCAACTTGTGGAAGATTCGAGAGATCCACTCAAGCTCTTACTTCTAGAATTTGACTCATCAAGCGAATTAACACTGTGAGTGGACTGTTTGTCAGAGTGTTTAGAGCGGTTGGAAGTCTCGTCAGAGTCGGTGTTGGAGCCGTGCTTGTAATCAAAACCAGCGCCTCCTCCAAATTCGAGTTTAGACCCATCAGGCATTTTATACTTGAAGTTTCCACCTCCACCACCTCCAAAATGAGTATCTGTAGTATGCAATGATGTAGCATCTTCTTGTACTAGCCGTGCCGCAAGTGTGGGACCGGGGATATCTGATCCGTAGTCACCAAGCAGAAAATGCAAGGTATTCTTAGGTGACACAGAGTACAAGCGCTCGATCATATCATCGTTGCAGTCCATGATCTGCTGATTCATGATAGGCATCAGTACGGAATGGGCAAGGGCTTTAGAACCAAAGGAGTTCAAGTTGAAAACGGGTGTTGGAGCCGGGTTTACGGGAGCCAACGTGGAGGAATTCAGCTCAGCGGATGCAAATGAAGGTCTTTTCTTCATAGATCCTAGCATCTGAGACTCGTAGATGTCATATGTGGCGAGAAATTTCTTGAAACGAGTTTTGCCGTTGATGGGACAGAATTCCACCAAGCTAGCCACCAAAAAGTTGAAAGCATAGACAGAAGCCACCACACATACATACGATACGCGGCTCTGGTGAGCCAGGCTTCCCAAGAACACAAAAAGCACCATGGAGAAGAGCTTCACTGCTTCCTCCATGAGGGGCACACCAAACTTGTCTATGCCCATTGGTGCATGCTCAACATAGCTGAGGCGGCGGCGCGGGTTGTAGGCCACCACGGCACGAACCCAGCGGAATAGCCAGAAGAATACAAGAAGCATCTGAGCCACAAAGGCGATACGGACATAATGAGCCCAGTCATCGTGGGATGACACATGTAGATAGCGCAGAGACCAGCAAAGCAGCACAAAAAGTGCCAGTAGTAGCGGGCACGCCACCAAGGCGTAAGAAGCGGAACGCATAGGCCCTGATAGAGAAAAGATTCAGGGGTAAGGGCGGATGGTGTGGTGGTAGATCAAGTGGAGAAAGATAATTATCCAGAAAACGTCAGCCCAAAAGTAAGAAGAATTGGTGCAGGATTACAATAATTCCTAAACTGACGGGAACAATAACAGGGGGTGCAGGGGTGTGTGGTAGGGGTATAAAGGGTGGAGGAAGAACAGGGGATGCAAAATAGAGGGGAAAACAGCTATTATAAACGATATTCAATGAGGAAAAAAGGGATGCTTTGGCAAAATAAAAAATGTGGCCATCCCTGGTTACTTATAGTCTGGATGCGCATACTATAAAAGTGCTTCACTTGCGTACAGGACAAGTGCGGTTGGTCCTGTCATACATCAAATGTTCAACCTTCTAGAACTCTGATAGTGTTTCTGGATTACTAACTGGGAACAAAAGATCAAAATGCCAGACACAAAGCGAGTCATTCCTCTTGAGTCCAACCCGGATATTTTTAATGCATTGGCCCAGCAATTGGGTCTTTCACCTGTTCTCTCCTTCCAGGATGTCTACTCCATCACCGACCCAGACTTGGTAGCATTCTTGCCCCAGCCAGTGATGGCACTCATCATGTTGTTCCCAATAACTGAGTCATACGAAGCATACCGGAAACAGCAGGATGAAACGACATCTAATGATTCGGATGGGGCCATTTGGTTCAAGCAAACCATTGGCAATGGGTGCGGACTTTATGCTCTTCTCCACATATTGGCCAACTTGCCCCGGGATTTCATCGTGACCAATCTGATGCTCAACAAGAATTTACTCCTGCAGCTCTCACCAGATATGCTGGTGGAGGAAGTTTCCAAGTTGGTGGAGTTGCTAGAGCAAAACATCCAGCTCGACTCCAACTATGGCTCGCAGGGCCAGACGGAGGCACCTGCGGCTGCAGACAATACTGAATACCATTTCATTACGTATGTCAGAGGTGCGGATGGCCATCTTTACGAGCTTGACGGACGCAGAACTGGGCCCGTGGACTTGGGCCCTTCGTCAGATCCACACATTCTTAACGACAGCAAGCTTGTCGAAAAGATCCAGTTTTACATGGACAACACAGATGAGAGCCAGAGGAACAACTTTGCATTGATGGCGGTAGCTCCATCATTGTAGATGATGACCAAGCCATGAATGTAGTTTATACTTGGCCCTTGATGTCGATCTTGCGGAAATCTCCCTTATCTACCATGGCCTGGACGGTGGGACGGGCAGCTGAGCAGTCAAAATCGGTATCTTTTTGGAATTGTGCAAGCGAATGGCCTGCTAGAAACTCGCCAATAGGCTCAGAGTTGTCAAATGCAAGTTCTCGTTCCAAATATTCTACCGGCAACTTTTTGAACGCCTTACACATAATGTTGATTGCTAAGAGCCTCTGCTTGGTAACCATGGAGTGCTTCATCATGTGGAATGCATAGGTCAACTGCTCAGTCTCGCGGAACTGCTGGTAAGTTTTGAAAAATATATGGTAATCACCCAATGTGATGCTAGATAGTAGTTCGAGAGCTAGGTACACGGCATTTCTAAACGTCACGTATTCGGGGGCCAAAATCTTACTGCCCGTATCCGACTTCAAGAGTGTGAGCCTAATCACGTTGACCTCCGAATAATTTCCAGTAAGAAGCAAATAGAGAATTCTGTAACAAGTAAACTCGTAGGTATCATGGAAGAGAGCATCACTTTTCTGATATAGCTGCTTGAGCTGCGAAGAACACTGGTTAAACTCACCCAAATCGTTGTTGAGAATGGCCAACCGTCCATGTGTCTTGTAAACCTTGACGGTGATGTCGTTTTTTATGTGTTGCACGGTCAAATCTTGCCTAATTGCCTTTAGTTGGTCATTGATGTACAGATAGCCAGCATTGGACGCCATGTACTTGTTCATGACGAACTCTAAGCTCTTCTCGAGGACATGCTGTGGCCTGACGACTGCTGGATCCGGCTCAGATGTGAGTCGAAGGTATCGTTTCTCTAAAGCGTCCAGGTATCCCACGATGGGCCCAGATGAAGGTCCTGGGCTCGGCGACATGACCCTAGTGGACTCCGCACCAGCAAAGCGAGCCAGACGCTTTTTCTTGCGCTCATCAGAGTCATATTTGCCCCGGAGACGTTTGGGTCTTTCCATGATCTCCTGAGCGTGAATGTTCTCATACAAATCTAACGGAACACTGGGATTGAACACTGGGAGCTGCTGCAAATGCCATTGGTTAGTCCATACCTTGTTCTGGGCTATAGCTAGTTGCATGAGGGATTGTATTTGGGAGCCAAATGCTGCCTTTTGCAAGTCATCGAGAGATTCAGATCTCTGAAACAGTGAGTTGACAAAATCTTGGAGCGACGGCGGCCACGAAGCCAGATTTGACTGAGTGTTTGGCGGCGAGAACTGCTTTTTGGCTTTCCTATTAGCGAACGCCTTCGGCGTGACCTCATTGTACTTACCTGCCATGAAGAGTAGTCGAAGGAAGGTCAGGTGCACGGGTGTGAATATGGGTGTAGTAGGTGGTGATGTAGAGTTTAATGATAGTTCTATAAAAGGAGACTAAGAAGGAAAAATAAAATGGAGAGAAAGGTCAAAGTCATAATGATAAAATCGGGATTTATTTCCTAAATGTTTAGGGTACAATGAAGAGCTTTTGTAGTAATCTCGCTGGTCATGGTTCACTACTTAATTTATCATACTAGATTTCAAACTTACGTACCATTTGAGCAAGAACAGATATAGAAATTTTCAAATGTTAAAATTAACATTGATCATTAGAAATTTCAAACCATAAAATTCCAATAAATTTAACAAAAATACCTTAAATCAAGAACAATTCAAACTTGTCACAAGTTACTTTTGTAGTATTGTCCGATCTTCGTTTCCCTCACTTTCTCTCCACATCCATAAACCCGTCACAATATCCACAATTTCCCTTTAAAAATCCATAAAGCCAATCTTCAAATTCTAAAATCAACATTCCAATTCCAAATCATCGTTAAGAGCCAATTAGTATCTGCATCAAAACATTCACCTTCATCCCGTCAATATCTTCCAAATCACCTATGGTGCCCCACAACCTGCACACCTTGTTCACGGATAACTTCCAGTTGCAACACCCACTACTTCCACTCCCATGAAGTCGGCCATTTTCCAGGAACAGAAGCGGCCAACAGAGCCTCGTGGAGCTCGAGTTTTGACCCGCAGAAAAAGACCCAGGTCACATAGCCCGCTCAAGGCCTCGCCTGCTGGTCCCAATGGACTCAACTGGAACTTGGACGAGATGCTCTCGAGCTACACGGCCTCTGGCGCTTTGCCCACGCCACTTTCACCCACATTACCTCCGCAGTACGCACAGAAACGCCCAGCTGATGACTCCGAGCACGACGATGATAGCATCGAGAGTGACATTGATAACTTGCCCATGTCGTTGCTTCTGCCGACACTACCGCATATCTTCGACGGCCGAGAGGGGAATCGGCAAAGGGAGTCGAAAGATAGAGAGAAGGAGAGAGATAAGGATTTGAAAGAGAGAGATAGACCTGTCAAGGAGAAGGATTTGAAGGACAGAGACCATAAGGATACGAAGGACAAAGACAGAGATTTGAAGCATGTTAAAGATCTGAGGGATGACAAAGAGGAATTGGAGAGGGAGGGTGGTAGGGATGGAAAAGGTGGAAAAGATGGAAAAGATGGAAAAGAATCAAAGGACGTTAAAGAGACAAAAGATGTCAAGGAGACAAAAGATGTTAAGGAACCGAAAGATGCCAAAGATAAGGCTCGTACTCCTTTGGCCCATCCGCTACCCAAAAAACCTCCCACTACAGTATCTTCAGTGCTAGCAGGTGCAAACTCTCGGAGCAGCAAGGTGCGTTGGGTCAATCGTGCCAGCAACACCGAGAAACCTCGGTTCTTATTGCGTTTGACCTTCAAGCTGCTGCTCACAAAATACAAGAGCATCTTTCGCCCAAGGTCACCTGTTAAATTGCATGGTTTGGGAATTGAACCCAAAAAGAACCCCGACATGGAAGATAGACAATACTGGCTGAGCATCGCCAAGGAAACCCAAGAGTACAGCGAGAAGATACAGAACTCCGAGCCGCTTCTCTCTGTGGTTGTCCAATTCGACTGGATCTTGGTGCTCTGCATTTCCCATGACTGCGAGGATAGATCTCGTGTATCCGGTCGTAATTCCTCAGACCGTAATTGGCACAGCTTGTACAAAGAGATCTCTCCGTTCATTGGCCGCATAGAAAAGTATATAAAAGCCAACGACGTGTCCGACAAGCAAAAGTCGTTTCTCTCTTTTCTTGTGGGAATATTGGCGGTGGTTAAGGCGTTAGTGCTCAAACGAATCAATGCGGTACTACAATCGTCTATTGATGCCTTGTTGGCGAAAGACCAGACATCCGAGGCTAAAAGCAAGGTGGTTGATTTGCAGAAGCAGATCATTGCAAATTATCGCCAAATGGAAGACCGTTACGCCGAGTCACAATCATTTTTTGGTAATTGTCCAGCTCCAGCTACGATTTTCCCCAAGAGTTGGGCGAATCGAAGCGGAAACATTCCTAGAGTGTCGGAAGAACCCATGAATCCGGCTACAGACAAATACTTTCTTCCGCTTGGCCCGTATTCGGACCTTCGAGAAGGCTGCGCATATCTTTACGGATGCTTACGAGGTTTTTCAGAAGTTTTTGGATCCGAAATCAACGGAGGAGTCAGGTACAACTTCCAATGTGGGTCCAAAAGGAACTGATATATATTAATGCTCAACATTTCTTAGACTTGGCTTCATTTCTTCACCCTTGGCCGCTCCATGTACTTTTCCTTGTAGATCCAGCTGTTCCCCAAGTCTTTCTTACCAAACATCTCTCCGATTCGCAACCACAGTGCAGCTACTGTCAAGTCTTTTTTAAAATGCTTAGACTTGGAGCTCCAGAGCTCTCCTAGGGCAACCATTGCATCTCCATACCCTAAAGAGGCCGATTTGGCAAATACAAGCCTTGCACCCACCTCGTCTTTAGGTACACCAGAACCTTGGATCAAGCTCTTTCCTAGTTGATAGTATGCTCCGCCCACCGTATTTCCATCCTTCAGATTGCTAGTGACTATTCTAGTGACGGTAGAGGATGGGTAACTCAGAAACTCGTCGAAGATGACGAATGGGTCAAGGTTGTCTGAATCTATATTCTGCTTGACGAGTTTCAATAGTTCACCAGGAGGAAGTTCGTTGAGACGAGAGACGTATTTTGACAAGCTGGGCTCATCCAATGCTGTGGTTTCTATGATGTATGATACCAATACGCATCGGCAGAGCCATTTCACAGCCAGCGCCTCATTAAGTTTGACCCCTTGCCCAAGCTTTAGTGCCTGAGCATAGAGATACATAGCCTTTGGATAATTGTATGGTGGGGAAGCACTAATTTGGAGCTGGTACGACGCTTCGCGATGATTTCCAAGCATCCGCAGTTGTATGGCTTTCTTAGTGGAAGCTTCAAGTGAAGGATCAAACCGAGAGCTCGGGTTAAACATGGGTATGCCATTCTCAAGTGAAGTATTAGACGTGTTAGAAGAGCCCGATATGTTTCTTTTATCTGGCGAGTTGTGGTGGGTGTAAGGCAGCAGAATCTGCTGATGGTAATGCAGGGTCTGTTGATGACTTTGCAGACTCAGATGATAATTTGGCAGGTTTTGCTGGTGATGTTGCAAGGTCTGTTGATAACTTTGCTGGGTTTGATGATAATTTGGCAGGTTCTGACGCACAGCGAAATGATGACTATGGTTTTGGTTTTGGTTTTGGTTTTGATGATAGGAATTCAAGCTCAGACCCAGATTTTGGTGTTGATGATATGCCGGCCTGTGGCCCTTGCTCAGGCCCTGAACCTGGTAATTATGCTGATTTTGGTTCTGGGTCATATGCTGGATATAACTGTTGCTCTTTTGAATGGATTTATGGTCACTGGGCAGTCCAAACTGGCCACTTGGCAGACCATACTGACCTCCAGGCAGACCAAACTGGCCCTGAATCAACTTGGGAGTCACATTCCGCAGATTGTGGCCATAAATGGTAGGCAGCGACAGTGCTGAAGTTCCTCTATCGCCAGAAGAGTCCGAACCTGTTTCAGGAATGGATGTTTCGCTGGGAAATGACTTAGATTTGGAGTTGATACGCATGGGAGTATGCGGCACGGTTGTCGAAGACCCCGAACTACTATCCAGCAGTGGAATTGATGTTGCAGAACTGTGGGATAAGGACGCAACGTCTCCTTGAAGCGAGTCCACAGAGAAATTGCCCTTCTGCTGCACAACCTTGTGTGAGGCAGATTTTAAAGGCATTCTTCCCGAGGGTGTGCGAGAGGGGAGGCTGCTGGACGACTTCATACGCTCCAAATTGCTCGAAGAGTTGGCCAAAATGGGCTTGTAGCGATCAGAGGGCGACATTACCCCAGTCAGCTCATCAGAATTCTCATCTAGTCCCAACCGGTCTAAGAGTCTTCCAGTCGACTGAATAGAAGCAAACGACTCTCTTCTTCTGGAGAAATCGTCGTCATCGTAATAGTCTTCGGAGTCCAAGTCGAGGCGGTCAAGTAGACGTCCGCTGGTCGACACTGAGTCGAACGAATATACGCTTTCTGAATCGAAGTTAGGATGGTCAACTATTCGGGATCTCGATGGGGTTGTGGAGTGGTCAGTATCCCGCGAGGCGCCAAACGACATGTCCTTGACAATCGCCGATTGTAATCGATGCAACGGAGACTTCACCGTATCGGGGAGCTTCCCGCCGGAAGCCATGGTGATTGGGTTTCTTGAGATGGTGGAAAGGTGGGGTGGATCAAACAACGCCGGCAGTTGAGCACGGCTAGAGGTGAAATTTGGGTAATCGGGACACGAACAGGGCAGTCACAATAAGGAGGTGGCCCAAGTGCAATGGACACGGCGGCGATGTCGAGTCGAGATAGCCGTCAATTGATGGAGATTTGAATGGGCGTGACTGTAATAGCTTAGGTTGGGAGGATGGTCACGTGCCTCGAGAAGGGTTTGATGTTGGAAATTAGAATTGTGTTTTAAGAGGAAATGATGTCGAGCGAGAAGGATTTCTCGTCGTAAAAGTGGATGTCAGATGGGACAACTGACGTGTAGCATCTCCGAGTGTACCCGTAAGTGAGTGTAGTAAGCGAATGTGGTAAGCGAGTGTGTTTACTTTGAGATCTCAGATAGGAGTCATTTGGCTGGGCATTGAGGAAATTGAGATGATGATATAGTGATGTGTTGTTGGACGGTACAGTAGCAGGTCAGAGAGATGGTAAGGGAAGGTTACGAGAGGATAGTAGAGGAAATCGAGACAATACAAGCAATGGTGCCAAAGTCGCTGCATGTTTTAGCGTCGCAAGACTCGGGAATCGCGTCCAATTGCTTGGTTGAGAATGGCTTTCAGAAGTTCGCCGCTCCCCATATGGAATACACACGACTAGGCATACACACCACACATAGCAAAAGAGATGAGTGTACTATGGCTGCGAAAGTTGACATGTATCAAGATAAGATCCCACGTGAGGTCGATAACGGCGACGAGGCATATCCCATGTGCGTGGTGAGTCTGCAATTACCTGTCAAGCAGAGGATCTTGCATGGCCATGCCGCGCATTAGCGACTTGTGCATGGGGATCAAACGCCGGCAGATAACATATGTATTGTCAGTTTTCATTGGCTAAATACGCGAGTGACACCACGACTTTTATGCAACTACGCGAGAATAAAGGAAATTGACAGCAGACGAAATGCACAAGCAGGTAGCTGAGCCGCATTACGTGATATACTAAAAGAGAAAGGAATCATAAGAAAATAACAACAACAAAACCAGTCTCGCTTATTCGATCCCTCTTCTGGTGTACTTGGGATGGTTACTTTTTTGAAGGTTAGTGGCATTTTATTGTCTTTGAGTTCCGCGCAACCTCCAGAGTTAATAGGTTGCTGTATGCCTGATAACAGTGCCGTCCCATTATATGGCAACGTCTTTTTAATGCCGTGACAAATGGCCATTTAATGCCTGGCACCTCCATCACACGGCATTTTTGCCCTACGCTACCAGAAAGCAGTCATAATGCCCTTTCATTGGCAATTCCATTGGATCGGAGTAGTTGACTGAGTGTGCAGAAATACCATGGTGTATGGAGGTTCACCCGTATATCTCCACACAAGTTCATCCCAATTACTTTACATAATTCTTCACCAATGGACGTCATCGCTAGCCATCGCCCTAAGGTATCGCCTGAGGTGGATCCTTCCACGCTCTCCAACTATACGAACTTTTCCTTTCACCCTACTGTTTTAACTTTCGATGTTGATTTCAACTCTCAAACCGTGTCTGGTTCTGTCACTTACACCTTGGACAACTTGACTGGAGTTTCGGAGGTGGTGTTGGACACTGCCCAATTGACCATTCTAGGAGCCAAAGTCAATGGTTCGAATGCTGCTTTCACTATTGGTGAACAGAACGGCCCATTAGGTCGTCCATTAACGGTAGACCTTGGAAGTGCCAAAGAAACCACCATCAAAGTGGCCATCGACTTCCAGACCACCGATCAGTGTACTGCGTTGCAGTTTTTGGATAAGGAGGCCACAGATGGTAAGGTGTCACCCTACTTGTTCTCGCAGTGCCAGGCCATCCATGCCAGAAGTTTGTTCCCATGTTTCGATACGCCAGCTGTCAAAACCCCATACAAAATGCTGGCCAAGTCGCCACTCCCCACCTTAATGAGTGGAAGACCTGCTGGAGTTGATGGTGACATCTACAGCTTCGACCAACCAATCCCTATTCCTTCGTACTTGGTTGCGTTGGCTTCTGGAGATATCACCAAGTTGCCTATTGGTCCCAGATCCCACGTTTACTGTGAGCCCTCCAATGTCGCTGCTTGTCAGCACGAGTTCGAGAATGATATGGAGAACTTCCTCCAAGCCGCAGAGAAGTTGGTGTACAAGTACGAGTGGGATCAGTACGATGCCCTTGTGTTGCCTCTGAGCTTCCCATACGGAGGTATGGAGAACCCTAATGCCACCTTTGTCACACCTACTTTGATCAGTGGAGACAGGGAAAATGTGGACGTGATTGCACACGAACTCGCCCATTCTTGGTCTGGAAACTTGGTGACCAACTGCTCGTGGGAGCATTTCTGGTTGAATGAAGGATGGACAGTTTACTTGGAAAGAAGGATCCAAGGTTTGATCCATGGCGAGTCTACGCGTCATTTCTCCGCCATCATTGGCTGGTCGGACTTGGAGAACTCCATCAAGGCCATGGGAGACAGCGCATCAAGATACTCTACGTTGGTGCAAGACTTGAAGGACCGCAGTGATCCCGATGATGCGTTCTCGACGGTTCCGTATGAAAAGGGTTTTAATTTGCTCTTCCATATCGAGCAGGCTGTGGGAGGAAAGGATGTGTTTGACGGTTTCATCCCTCACTACTTCTCCACCTTCAGATACAAGTCTTTGGACACCTACCAGTTCATGGACACGTTGTACGAGTACTTTGCCGATCAGAAGGACAAGTTGGATGCAATTGACTGGAACTCGTGGTTATACGAGCCAGGAATGCCCCCAGTCAAGCCAAACTTCGACACCACTTTAGTTGATCAGTGTTACAGTTTAGCAGACAAGTGGTTCAACTCTGTGAGTAGCAATGCTAATGTTGACTTCAACCAAGAGTTCAAAGCTTCTGACATCGAGGGCTTCACTGCCAACCAGTCTGTTGTGTTCTTGGACACGCTTTCCTCATTCAACAAGTTGGACGATTTCAAGTGGAAGAATCACCCCGACGCATTGAAAGCCTTGAGCGAGATCTACTCTGCATACTCCAACTCGTCTAATGCCGAGGTTCTTTTCAGATGGTACGTGGTGCAAGTTGGTGGTCACAACGAAGCATTCTACAAGTTGCTTGGAGAATGGCTTGGAACCGTGGGCCGTATGAAGTTCGTGAGACCAGGATATGTTCTTTTGAACAGAGTCGATCACGATCTTGCCATTGAGTACTTCAAGAAGTTTGAGTCGACGTACCATCCGATCTGCAAGGCTATGGTGAAGAAGGATTTGGGATTGGAGTAGGTTAATGTAGAGTAGCTGATATTTGGATTAATAATTAGTACATGCAAACAAAATTGGTACAGAAATAAGAAGACGAAGAAAAAGAAATTTAATTGATCATTCCGTTATGTTCACCACTTTATCGTTAAAAGACTCGACAGAACTGTTTGACGCATGGCTACTATTGATTACATGTATATCAAAAATGGATTCTTTTTACTACCGAGAACTAAACTAGATTACTGTAATTTCATCAAACCCAATGTGAAACTAAAAGCGAAAGTTATGTATCGTTTTAGTTTTTCTACTACCTTTGTTTCTACTTCCCTTACTTTTTGCAACTATTTATACTTATCCTTCACATACCACAAATCCACCCAACTCATAATGTCCAATAAAAAACCCCCAAATGTCTCCAAATCCCCAGATAAACCTGATCCATAACAAGAGCATCCAATAATCATATACAATACTCAGATTACCTGAATCACTTTGTTGTGGTCCCATTTCATATTCTTATCAGACCCTGCAGATACCGTTGCCTTCGAAACATGAACCATCTACTGTAAAACCTATAATGCAACATAAACTTATAAAAATTATTTAATGAGCAGGAAATTTCGAGTAATTTGTTTTAGAATGATAGAGAATTATTTTTAAAATTCGTTTATCATCATAGCTTCCCATCACATTGTTTAGTGTTCCTAGCTCAGCCTGGTGTACGGGTGCAGCCACCTATCTCATTTTCTTCATGACTGTTAACTAACAACACTTCACCGCCATGTCTCTTTCCCTTTCGTCCATTCCAGTATGTAAAAACCGTGTTTTTCCTATACGGTAACCTCCATTATATGATTCTCTTGGTATTTCTGCCTTTTCCACATACTAACGCGCCAGTTTTCGCAGTTCACTGACAGGTTCAGCATGGAGAGAATCCGTAACGACGTGTCTTCTCTCCAGTCTACCATCTCCAAGATCAGACCTCCACAAGAGTTTTTCGACTTCAGAAGACTCTCCAAGCCCGCTAACTTTGGCGAGATCCAGTCTAGAGTGGGTTACAATTTGGGCTACTTCCAGGGTAATTACATCGCCGTTGTTTCCTTGTTGAGTGTGTACGCTTTGGTGACCAACTTGTTGTTGTTGTTTGTCATTTTGGTTGTTGCTGGTGGTGTGTTCGGAATCTCCAAGTTGGACGGCCAAGATTTGGTTTTGCCTGTGGGCAGATTCAACACCTCGCAGTTGTACACTGGTTTGTTGATTGTTGCCGTTCCTTTAGGGTTCTTGGCTAGTCCCATCTCGACCATGATGTGGTTGATTGGATCTTCTGCCGTGTCTGTGTTGTCACATGCATCGTTCATGGAAAAGCCCATCGAGACTGTTTTCGAGGAGGAGGTGTAATTATAGAATAGATACCAAAAGAGAATGATTCTGGATCAAATACGAGCAGTAGCAGTAGCAGTGGAAGCAGTAGGGCAGGAGTTTTTAGATGTTGAGCAAGTGTATGAGAAGCGGAGAGATGAGGAAGTGGGTGAGATAAGATTAGATTAGTTTAACTTTCATATGTGATGCAAGGTATTACTTGTGAGTGACATAATACACCACTAAGAAATGAAAATCTAACGAATCCAGCATGAACAATGAGAGCAAACGAACATAAAGAAACTATCTTCCTCTTAATACATGAGTGAAATCACACTTGTTCTCTTCACAAGGCAAGTCTTCCTAGAACAAATCTTCTCAGTGATCATGGATGAAAATCACTCGAAGGTCCCCACTAAACCTCGCATACTCACACACTAATTCACGGTACTCTACCATATCTACTCATTCTATTAGCTAATGGTGTATTCCTATACATTATGAGACATGACAGAAGAACAAACACTTAGATGTTCAACTTAGTTCTTCTCCAGTGTCTTCTCTTAGCGTTGTATCTGATCTTGTTGTCAGTCTTCAATCTGATCCACTGAGGCAATGGTCTGTTTTGCTTGGAAGCTTTAGCCAACTTCTGCTTGGTTCTGAAAGATTTGTTAGCCTGGATGTTAGTATTACAGTTTGGAATTCAAAGTTGAAAATTCATGATGGACACGTCGAGATTGGAACTTGGATAATGAAGAATCAATGGCGGGTATTATGAGACCTTCACTCAGAGTTCTGGAACGGATTGGTCTGGAATTATTATAGTCTTCATGGTATGACTTCTAACATTATGAAAACTTCCATTTCAATCTTCACCCAGTTGTCAGAAACTCGCCAGAAACTCTTGGGAAACTCATATTCACATTCTTAGACACGTCCATTCACATATTTGTGGTTTCTGGGACTCTCTCCCACTTCAATATGGCTTTGTACATACAGGCATCTTAACTGTTCAATGACGATAAAAGTATGAGAGTAAAAAGTTTTTTTTCCGCAGACACTGCCAGTAGGAGGGAGTGCAGAGAGCACGACACACCTCGACCTTTACCTGCACATAGATCAGATACCCTCAATGCTTAACTATGGGTGTGACTGTCTTTTTCAATTTTTTTCCACTCACAAATAGAACTTTTTGAACTTTAGGATGCACGGGTTTTCAATCGAGAGTCGCACCTAGACAAAAAAAAAAAATCTCCATAGAATTTTTCATCTACATTAAAAAGCACAATGACCAGAACCTCTGTCCTTGCTGACGCCTTGAACGCTATCAACAACGCCGAGAAGACCGGTAAGCGTCAGGTCTTGATCAGACCTTCCTCTAAGGTCATCATCAAGTTCTTGCAGGTTATGCAGAAGCACGGTTACATTGGTGAGTTCGAGTACATCGACGACCACAGATCCGGAAAGATCGTCGTTCAGTTGAACGGTAGATTGAACAAGTGTGGTGTCATTTCTCCAAGATTCAACGTCAAGATCGGAGACATTGAGAGATGGACTGACAACTTGTTGCCAGCCAGACAGTTCGGTTACGTTATCTTGACCACTTCTGCTGGTATCATGGACCACGAGGAGGCCAGAAGAAAGCACGTTTCTGGTAAGATCTTGGGTTTCGTTTACTAAGCGGCTGTACTAGTAGATTAATACATACATTTGAACAAAGGTGTAGGAGATGAGAACTGTTTAATAATTTAAGTTGGCTGTGAAATCGCATTGAGTTTTGGTTGTACCGCTACATTGTATATAGAAGTAATATCTTCTGATTATTCGATTGTTTCTTCTCATATAACATTGAAGGGTCTGGAGGAGTGTGTTTTCATCATTTTGGTGAGATTAGTATGCCTGGAATACAATTATTGTCATAGTGGGATTCATTTGAATGGCTAAAATATTGGAATTAGAGATACTTTAGTGCTGTCAATAGAATTTCGAAGTTAGAGCCTTCTAGAGGCACAGAACGCTAGAACCGGAGATTGAAAGTGGCTAATTAGTGTGCTGTGGAATATCAACCAGATTGTCATTGGCAGCCTTTCTAAATCTAAACTAAAAATCTCTAGATGTCTTGAGTATGTCAAGGCCAATATCCACAATTACTACCTTCGAATCATCTATATCTACAATCTACAATCACATTCCATATTCACTCCGATACCCTGAAGTACTACCTTTTAACGTATCTCAAACTCCTCAATTACATTTTATCGATCAGAATATTCACCCTCTCCAAAATTCTAACCTTAGAAGCCTCTTCAAACTAACCGAAATATTCAACCCAATCACCAATTCAATTTATAAAACACAATCATAAATGGAGATCTTTAGACTCTAGGGCTCATGCCCTATTCTGCGATGCACTCACGTGATTCATTTTATGCACCACCCACTCGCTTCTTTCTCGACTCTATGCACACCACCTTCACATCCCACGAAAATTTCTCTCAAACTTTCTTCACACTTTTTCATACTACACTATAGGTAATAATGTCTGCTGGTATGTGCACCCCTTTAATGTCAAAGCAATCGAGTCCAAAATTTGCCATCTGAACCATCCATCCGAATCCACGCCGTCAAACCCTTTCAAGACGTGAAATCCCCATCAAGTTCCACCTCCAACTCGAAGACCTATACAAGATTGACTTTCAAAAGTCCAAGAGGGCAAAAAATGGACATCGCACCATAAGAAAACATCCATACTAACATTCAGACCGTTCCCAAGTCTTCGGTGTTGCTCGTATCTTCGCCTCTTTCAACGATACTTTCGTTCACGTCACTGATCTCTCCGGTAAGGAGACCATCGCCAGAGTTACTGGTGGTATGAAGGTCAAGGCTGACAGAGACGAGTCCTCTCCATACGCTGCCATGTTGGCTGCTCAGGACGTCGCTGCCAAGTGTAAGGAGGTTGGCATCACTGCTGTCCACATCAAGATCAGAGCTACTGGTGGTACCAAGACCAAGACCCCAGGTCCAGGTGGTCAGTCTGCTTTGAGAGCCTTGGCCAGATCTGGTTTGAGAATCGGCAGAATCGAGGATGTCACTCCAGTTCCATCTGACTCCACCAGAAGAAAGGGTGGTAGAAGAGGTAGAAGATTGTAAGAGTGCGGCTGCATTCTTTGGTCTTCGATATCTTCTTTACTTTTTTATAATGTTTAATTAGATGGTGTGGGTGAGGCCCGATTGTCAACGGAGGGGGAGGTTCCTTCCAACTTATAGGGTGAGAGCTCTATTTGTCATATAAAAATGTACATTTCATGAAGAAGCTGTAGAGAAAGAGGAGGTCATGTTATAAATATTTATTATTCAGAATTCACATAAGGAAGAGAGCTTGGAGTACAATATTTATTTCAGTCTACAAATTGGAAGTAAATCTAGACAGAATTTTATTCGACTTAAATCTTGACACTTAACACAGATAATCATCATGCTGTTGAATGGGATTAAATGAAAAGAGTACGCCTATGAACAAATTAGTTTCGTCGAGTAAGATTTTTGGCTTTTTGAGCCGTGTAAATGGCTCAAAAGTGTAATTGCTTTCATTTTATGTACGGAATCAGAAAATTTGTCAAAAATAGTCCAAACTTGAAGGTATTCCACTATGATAGACCAAAATTGATACCCGAGTCATTCCTCGCAGACTGGAAGTGTCCGATTTCACACTCTCATGTAAACTTTAGTTATCTTGGGTTATGAAAGATGAAAAGAGTTCGATCAACTAACCACTCCAAGATGGTTGATCTTCAGAGTTAAATTCTTCCATTTTTGAATAGTTCCTTGAGTTACATACTTCCTCCCTGAATACTTCCTTAAGTTAAATATGTGTCTAGGTTGATATTTGAATTCACGATTCTGAGGGAACATTGATGTCCTACAATCCTTTATATCAAGACCTATACTGGTGTGCCATATCCTATATCCTGCCGCCATGCTCTTCAAGATCCCAGGTAATGTCATATCATACCTTTCAATGGAAGAGAAGGCTCACTTGCATGGTAGCTAGACATTTGTATCTGTCCAAATTAGACTATTCAGCATTCCAAATCGGGGGAAGTTGAATTGCCTTCACTTTTAGCCAACTCTTAATGTCTATGAATGGCGCACACATGAGGTAAATTCTAGTCGTTCTGGCTGGATTATCGAATCTACTGGTCGAAAACGCTCCAACAAAGAACACCTCTAATCACCCAAATGAAGTCACAAAGTGAAGAGGAAGAGTACCACAAACTGAGTATGTGAGATGTTGATTAATGCCCGAACATAAATAAATAGTCATATTGAAGTGAAATAGTTTTTTGGACACGTATGAGTAAATTCTTTATGTCTTCAATGATCAGTGATATCAGTAATAAAATGAATTAGAATTCTAGTAGAAGTCAGAAATTAGATACAGAGTAAAGGATCTTAAAGTCGAAAATGATCGGAAACAAACTGGGCAGTCCTGGACAAAAATATATATCTCTAGATGAACTCCAATCTAAATCGGCAAGTTGAATGTCGAAACTCGTAAATATCTATCGCGCTTATTCCTCTTCTTGTTCTCGACATTGAGAACGAGATTATCATTCTCAAAAGGGAATCCATTCAAGCGAAATTATACCAGCTATACAAATCTACTATAGTGAATTCAGATGACTTTGTCATCTTATCCATTTCATCCAGTCACTCATCTCAGATCCTCCGGGATTCGATACTCCAACCTCACCACTTTCATCCCATATTCTACTGCTATATCATCCCATTCTTCACCGCCACTTTTCTCCCAATCTAGCCATGTCGTCCTGAACACTATCTGTCTACCTTCGTTGCCAAATCAGGTAAAGGTATCCTGATTGCGACCTCCCACTATCTACAGTATTTCGCAGCTATTTTCAGTCAAGAAACCCTTATCTCTGGCCATATCCACTACCTCCAAATCAGATAAATATGGGTCATTTGCTTTCAATTTCCCTTACCTAATAACCAACAATGGCTGACGTGATCATCACATCTATTTTGGCCACAATCGTGGCGCTTCTTCTATCATGCTCTAAGCCTGTTCGTGAGTACGTCTCGAAGGTGTACAATACTTATGTAAGCACCTCTAGAGCACCTACACCAGCTAGCAGCAGAAAGAATTCATCCACATCATACGGATCCTCGGATGAGCTTCCAAAGCCTACGCCTCTCATGATTACTCCTGAGCAGGTGAAAAACTACGATGATAGACCTTGGAGACCATTCAGATGGCCATATCACCAGACTATGTCGATCTTCAAGCTCGACATCAACCACTGGTTGGACATGGACAAGTACTACTGGCATTATATCCAGGAGAAACAGAGAATCTGGCACTCTTATGGACGTGAGAACATCGACTGGCTTCCCGAATCTGAAGATGCATGCTTGGAGTTGATGCAGACCGTTGCTGACCACATGATTGAACGTTACCCATTGCTTTTCACTGTGTTGGTGGATAAGAAGGAAAAAGGAAAGGTCGTGAGAAACGAGTTGACGAAGGAGATCTTAGACATGACGTACCCACTTAAAGACCACCCATTGCTTTATGTTACGAAGATGGCCAAAGAAGACTTCTATATAGTGTTGAAGAACCCAGAAGACAACATGCATTATTTGGTTGCTGCTGCTGTCCCATTTCCTGGTGGCTCATTTGGTATTGATAAGAAAATCGGCAAACACTTGGATGTCATTCACGATGAGGTTCCTTACTACCAGGAGAAGTTGAAGAAATCCATGGAGAGATGGTTTGAGAGATTGGATGCTTCAAACCCCGTGGAGAGAGCTTCGTGGTACATGACTTGGGACCACAAGTTAAAAGTCAACAACATCTATCAGTTGCCCAAGTTTGTTCCTAACTTGGAGGCTAAGATGAAGTCGGCAGACCCACGCCAATTCAATGTGAGAGTCGAGAGACAGACATTGCGTAGGTTGCCTCGGTCCAAGGCCATTATCTTTACCAACCATCCGATCTTCTACTCCATTGATGAGATGAAGGATGAGCCTAATGTGCCTTCGCTCTTGAAGAAGATCATCTACGAGGGTCCCGAGAAGATCATCAAGTACAAGAATTTTGAGTTCATTCGCGACCATGTATCTGGATACTTGGATGAATTAATTCAGAGACAGAAAGATTTGGGGATCATTCTGGACGATACACCTTTGAAGACGTTGCCCACCTATCCATTTGCACATTGGGCCAAGACAGACTTTGATTATGTCAATGGTTGGTCGAATCCAGCATTTGAGAAGAAGCCTGATTACAGAGAGCTGGTAAATAGCGAGGAGAAGTTTGGAAACGAGTAAGCACACTGGATGTGTTTGAGAGTGATGAGATAATGTAGGCAAAATTGGCAAAGTAGGCAAGTTTTGGCCATAGGGGGCTATCGTGGCCGTTGAAGCAATGGAGCCTTAGGATGTAAAAGAGAAAGAAACCGAACCGCAACCAAAAAATATGCAGCCTAGATAGATAAAATCAATGCAGAGTGCTATGCTATTATATTTATGTGGTTGCAACCAGAAGTTGATTTGTGATTGTGAACGTAGTACCAAGTTCAGAACATTTTCAATGATTCATTATTCGAGTAAGCCACTATGCGTATCTACACATTTGAAGACCAGAGACGAGCAAGATGATTTGAATACAATTAATAACCATTGAGCATTAGAAATACTTACCACTTACGTAAATTTGAATTTTCAAACTCTCTACTCTTACATACAAATGATACATTATTGCTCTCCAGATACATGCTTGCGCTCCAAGATTAATCATACATCCACACCCAGCAAATAGGCCCACAACCTAAAAAAAAAAAAGAAAACAATTTGATTTTCATTTAACTCAATATTAAAATGGCTTATATCTTTAAATTCCAACCAATCTACTTTTAACTCAAGTGAGTTTTCTCAGCGCTCTTTGACTGCGAAAGACGACATACCTTTACCATGACAAGCACCAGGCACCTAAAACATCCAACAAAAGCCAGAAATCTTACCACTCATCATTTCGATTCGCAATTGAAAACCAATCAATAATCACCAACCTTTGCTTCCAAATTATTCCAATCTGACTTTCCCCACACTGTGCAAACCTTATCTGAACCCAGCTGACTCATCACCATAAAGTCCAGTGGTCTTCAGTTTATTCCTGGTCAATTCCCCCTAGATTCGTTCTACTTACATACATAATTCAATTACGACTAATTTCTAATTTCTTCCACAATGTCCAAGACTATCGAGCTCGATGACCTCCACGTAAGGACCCAGCCAATGCCTGAGTTGTCGATGCGATCTGGCCCATCTGAGATCCCCGAGCCAAATTTGAACCCAGTGACTTCTTTTTCACCTGTCGAATCTCCAGTGGATACACAGCAACAAGACAACACAGAAGATTCTCCGGATCAATTCCCTGATGGTGGCTGGAAGGCCATCAGTGTGGTGATTGGCTCGCACATTGGTCTTATTGTCAACTTTGGTATTCTCAACGCCGTGGGTGCTGTTCAGGCGTATGTATCCAGTCACCAATTGGCAGGCGAGAAGGTTTCCACTGTCTCGTGGGTATTTTCCATCTACATGTGCTTGCCATTCTTTCTTGGTGCGTTTGTAGGTCCCATCTTCGACTCGAAAGGTGGTACAGTGCTTTTGATTCTTTCAACAGTATTGCTTTTTGGCGGCTTTATAGCTGTGAGTTTCTCCAAGTCAATCGTCGCATTCATCTTCTCTCTCTCATTATGTATGGGCACGGCGCATGCATTGGCCATCACTCCGTTGATTTCGCTGGTGAGCCATTGGTTCTTACTCAACAGAGGAAAAGCCATTGGAATGGCATCGTTGGGAGGCTCAGTGGGCGGAACAATCTGGCCGCTTATTCTCCAGAGATTGTACTCTACTGTGGGTTTTGGCTGGGGTATCAGAATTGTGGGGTTTATCTGTTTGGCTGGACTGGTGGCTTCAGTGGTGTTGGTGAAATCTAGGTTCCGCAGATCAATTGGACCTGAGGACTCAGAGCATTTAGCGAAGTCGAAGAAACTCATGCAGCAGACAAAGTACTTCTTCGACTTGACCGCATTCAAGGATCCCCGCTTCTCGTTCTTGGTGCTCGGGGTGTTTTTCACAGAGATCTCGCTAATGAGTATTCTCACTTACCTTGCTACATATGCCATTGCTCACGGCTTCTCGGAAAAAGATTCCTTGACGCTATTGACGGTGCTCAATGCCACGGGAATTCTCGGCAGATACATTCCGGGCCACTTCGCTGACATCTACGGAACCTTCAACGTGATGGTGTTGATGTTAACTGGTTTCTCTATTTCTGTGTTCGCATGTTGGCTACCATTCGGAAACAAAGTTGCTGGTTTGTACGTTTTCTCAGTGCTCTGTGGCTTCTTCAGCTCTTCAATTTTGAGTCTTACCCCGCTCTGTCTTGGCTCCATCACCCCTGTGGATCAGTTTGGCCAGAGATATGGCCTCATGTACACATTTTCTAGTGTGGGTATCCTCTTTGGACTTCCAGTGGGTGCGGCAATCATTGGAGAAGGCAGCGTATCTGACTACTCCAAATTTGCGCTTTTCTGCGGTGTTTTCTCTTTGGTGGGCACCTTATGTTGGGCGATCAGTCGTTACCAAATTGTTGGACTTCTGTTCAACTCGAGAGTTTAATACACATCGACATTCAGAACCTAAATCTTTCTCTGTCTCACACCCTTGGCTCTTCCAGAAGATGCCTTAGGCACTTCTTGTGCTGGTGGTTGCACAATTTGCTGTTTCTCAACTGGGGCTACATTCTGCATTTCATTGACTTGTTCAGCCAATTCTGGCGAGATCAACGTAAGAACGTAAGGCGCCACCATGATAACCATCGATGCAACAAACAAAGCCGTATACAAGCTATTCTTGAAGATGAACCCGAGGGGACTGTTCATGACCATTTCTGTAATTTTTCCCTGGGGACTCTCATAATACTCTTTATACCCCACAACATCCACAAGAAGCGGACGTTTTGGGCCAACCTTCTGCAATGAAGACTGGTTTAATGCCTTGGAACCCAACGAATCTTCATATACGCTAATGTTTTCCTCATCCACAACCACTTTATAGCGACTATTCTGCAACTGAAAATCATAACTATTGAGTGTGAGTTGGTACTCGCCATTGTGTAAGTCTGGCACTTCGAAATCGAATGATCTCTTTACAGCCAATGACTTAGGGTCTGAAATACCCGATGTGACGATCGGGGTAAGTGTAACATCGATTCTGGACTGGTAATTTACGCCATTGATTATAGGAGAATCAGAGTGGGAGTTTTGGGTTGCCACAGCGTCTTCGGGAATCCCTACGAATTTTCCAGTAAATCCCACACCATAAACAACAGCAGTAAAGTAACTAAGTACACATATAGCCAATTTCACCATTTCGTGTAGAATATGATATGGATTGAAGTTAATCTACTTATTCTTATAATATCATAACTTGGTGCGGTTACCCGGACACACTTTCGCGAGTATATAACCAGCGCACATCCACGAAAAATTATTTCTTCTCTATTGTACTGAATGTGTATTATTGTAGGGCTACAATTCGGAAGTTCGCTTCATCCCACGGTTGCAGCTCTCTACAACACATTCTAGAGTGGACTAGTCACGGCTTCAGCTGCGGGTAGTCACGGAATTTGCGGGCGCAGTTGCTAAAGTGCTTGAAGTGAAAGTTGTGACTCGTTACAACTGGAGCTTCTTGTGCTACATTTCGACTGGGCATTCTAGCCTTTCCAAACAGTTTATTGTTTATAAAGAGTTGTTTTGCAAGAGAATTGTGGCCTTGATCATAGTAATCATGTTCGATTCTCTTTCAAACTTCGGGATCCCCACCTATCGTAACAGTAGAGCCCTACGGCAATCAACCCCAATCCTTTTATCTGCTGTGATGAAATGCGGCCAAACCACTTGTCGGAGTTTCCCTCTAAGCTGGCTGATGTGTCCACCACTAAGAGAATACTCACCAAAATGATAACTATACGTTTGAGCATCGAGGCAATGGAATAGGAAAGCGCCGGAATAGAGCCAAGGAGAATGAACGCAAGCACTGTTTGCACAAAGTGAGACAATGCGTCCATAAGAATTAGAAGCGCAACCAAGAAAACATCCTTCTTGTCGCGAATGGAGCCATGAAACAAGGTAGGGTCTTGAATACTGGCGAGTAGACCGCCAGCCTCTTTGAACAAGAAGCCGAGGAACGAGAAACAAAAACCAATGAAAGAAATAAAGAAGATCACCGTGAACTTTTCCGGCTTAGTGGTGCCATGCGAGGGAGCAAATTGAACGAGCGGATTAGTGACTGATTTGGCCTCTTGCACCTCCTTGAAGTATTGTTGAGTCGCCTGCGGATATGGCAGGAGGTGGGGCAGCGGAAACGACTGTGGTACTGCCACAGGCTGTGGCAGAGGCAGGTGCTGATATTGTGGATGTTGATGCTTGTGCAACTCGTCGAGACGCAAGTCCAGTACGGAATAAGGCAACCTGACCGAATCTCGCCGCTGAGTGAAGTGTTTTGCAATAGAGAGAGGCAGTAATCCTCGCGTAGAAGTATTCGTGGAAGGTGCGAAATGAGGGCTGGTCCCCTTTCCTGGCCCTGGTGTTGGAGGTCTGGAAGGATCAGTATTCAAAACAAGTGAGGCAGGATTATTAATGACCTGCTTGTTCCAAGTGAGCAATTCCTTACCATAGATGTGCTGGCATGCCATGATTATGGCGCTCACAATGCAATATGTGAGACCACGAACATGCTCTTCGTCAAGCTTCGGGAGGAAAAGTGGATTAGTCAGATCAGGCAGTTTGACCTCGGCATCCACCATGATCATCAAGATCACGCCGGCGAGCAACGGCGTCAACAGCAAATACGTCACTACAGGGAACCGAACTCTGTAGAACACACGGTAGCCCCCCACAATCAATAACGGTGAGAGTGACTTGACGCTCGCCACGGTTGCTACCGGAACAATCAGCGTGGCGCTGAGCGAGAAGTATTTACCAATGAATTGCATGATTCCCAATGGCATGACTTTGAAAAGGACATTTCTATTGAAGATGCTTTTGTTGGCATCCTTAGGTACAACACCTGGCGAGAAGCTGTCTCGAATATCTGGGTACTGTTGCACTAACGTGATAAATGCATAGGATAGCAAGGTTCCAATGAAGAATTGCGCCTGTGAGAGGAAAAATGGATAAGTAAACTTGTCCAAGATAACCTTTGTGATCTGGGAAGTGAATGACAGCACCAGATACCATGCTAGACATAGCAATAATGTGCGTAGAGATATTGGAGGTAAGACAGACATAGGCCAAACGGTAAGCTAAATGAATGCAAAGGTTTGCGAATGATATGCGAATGGACTCGGGGTGCTTTCTCCGAGTGGTTGAAGCAACTCCCGCAATTGCTTAGTAGCTGTTTGGATTTTCGGCTTGGTGGTATGAGGTGGCCCGCTTTGGAGTTCTCTCTACAGGAAGAATCCCCATGTACATGAAAGTGCTAATCAGTATTAGAGTGCGTACACCTTTCCGTCGGAATTGCCGAAAACAACACTGAGATGGCCGCGTGCAAGCTTTTCGTCGTGGTCCACCACAATGTGCTTGGATGATTGCATGCATGTGACTTGACCCTCTATGTCGAGTTTTACTGTTTGTAAAAGCTGTAGCTCCCATTGTTCACTTGCACTAAGTTGGTAGATGTGGAGGCTCCTGTGTGGAGCACTAGTACTTACCACCAAGATTTCATTTGCCCAATATGAATGGATAAAATTGTTGTTGGGCGATTCCACAAGTGTATCGTTCAAGCAAGAAACGGCAATGGCAGAAATTTGTCCTGGTGCGAGCTTTGACTCGAGGATTTTCTCCCCGTTGATCGTGAAAACCCGAACAGTGTTCGCATATTTGGTGCTGTAGACCGTGTAGATGTTTCCTGTGTCATTTGAAATAGTCACCAACACCTTGGCCCTTTCGGTGGCATTGGGCTGAGCAATCTTGCGCACGAAACTGAAGCGAGTGAAGTCCCAGAGGATTATTACCCCATCCGTATCCACACTCAAACACACCTTGAAGGTCTTACAGTAGGCAAAAGATTTGATCTCAGCAAAGTGCCCACGTAGAATATGCTGGTTGGATACCATCAACACAGGTTTCATGATACATTGCCAAACATGAATCACACCCTCAGATGAACCTGTAACGAGTTGTTTATTGCCAATTTGTAGCAAACTGGTGATGTCTGCTGAGTGCAAGTTCATGAAGAGCGTCGTGTTGATCACTAGTGACCCACACCTGATCTTTGACTGATAATGGGATGGTTTGCGGATCAAAAGTTCGTCTTCTGAAGATGCACATGCGGGGCGACCTATCCTGTTCTTAGACTTAGAACTGATCTCAAGTTTTTCGATAGGAAGATTTAATTTGGATTCAAATGTCTGCTGAGGTGGGTGCTTCTGCACATCGAACATTGCCATATAGTTGCCAGGAAGATTCAATATCTCCCGTGAAGGATGAGACTTGCTGAACAATCGCATTGGAGTCTGTCCAAAATTATTGATCATTCCAATCACCGCACGCTTCTCCACATCATCTTTTATATTGTCGAGATTAATGGCACCGTCGTATGACAGGTGGTGGAAGACATTGAGTGCCTTAACTGCCTCGGGACCACTCTGTTTATATCCGAAGATCAAGTCGATCCACTTGTGCAAGTTTGCTGACACATAAGGACTCTCCAATGCTTCTCTGTTCTTTGCGATAAAAATTTTTGGGTCGCCCTTGGCCCATTTGGGAAGATCAACATCGTTCGTTGACTCTCCGCTTTGAAGCTTACCGAACTCGAAATTGTTCAGGTTAACCAAAAACTCAGGGAGGTAGAAGAATTCGGGAATCAATTCTCGAATATCAGTAGTGTTGTCTCTTGATGATGACAGCCATGCTTTCCCAACGGAATTAAACAACCGGTCAGCATGGTCAAACTTTCCACCTTGCAATAAAAGATATGACTGGACATATGGCTTCAAGCGGATCAAGTATGAGGCCACAATCATTGCAGACGAGTAGTGGGTTCCATAGTGAAATGGCGGGGCATTTTCATCGCCTAGACTTTCCAAGGCATCGTATCGTTCTTCAAATTGGCGGGCCCTGTTAGGCGTCTGAGCTCCCATAGGCTTGGAAAGATCTCGGAATGTTGCAGGATCTGAAAGATCAAGCGTCTCACTGTCATAATCAGCGATAACCCACGGGAAAACAGGATACTGTGTGAGATCATTGAATGTCCTTCCTGCTAAAGTGTTCAACGTCATCAAATAGTAGAAATTCGACATTTCGCCTATTCTCCACTTCTTGGTAGCAGCAAGAAAAGCTGGTGATGAGTTAAAACTGCTTGAAAATGCAGAGGCAATCCGTGTTCCGAAAAAAGAGGATGTAGTCGAACTATTTTGATGTTGCAGAGTATTAGACGACATTTCAAGCGTCAAAGCAAGATCCTTATCCAACCCTTTCCCCTTTGCATAGGGAGAAAGTTTGGTGTATACCACATCTCTCTGCTTTGTTGATAAGCAAGTGATAAGTATGCTTGCACCATTACTGAAAAACATCTCGACGGCACAGTCTCTCAACAAGAACTTTCGTTTTGAGATGGAGCTCAAAGTGTCCAAACTCCAGCTCTTAGTACGATGTGTCTTCAGTACTGCAGAGCGAGGGGACTGTGACTTGATCAATTGCAAATATGGATCTCTAGATTCGATTGGAGCCTCGTGCACCTCCACCACATTGCCATCTGGGCAGAGAAAGAAATTTTCAGTCAAGTAGAGGTGACTGAATCCCAATATCATGAGACTCTCCACGGCATCAAGGCCATTGATCCTTGACACATTCCATAACGTTTGTATCTGATCTCCCATATACAAGCTTCGAAGAACCTTTCGATTTCTGTCTTCAACTGCACCACCAGAACTTTCGTTTTCTCCTTCTAAATTCTCGTCAATTTCCTCATAGTCCTCAACTTCTGACCCTAATAAGGGGTTTTCGGACAAACTCAATGTGTTGATGCCGGAATATGCAAATGCAAAGCTGTAGTCTTCGAAATCGGAGGTGGTCGATTGCATGCCTTCAACCTGCTTAATAGGAACTTTGACGTTGTATGACAAACGTTCAGATTCTGCCAACTGGTCCTCAACCACTAATAGCTTTCTCATTCTGTCAACGCCCTCAATGTAGTCCAAAATGTAATCACTCTGTTGAGTAGAAGAATCTGTCCAGATTCTGATGATTTCCATTCTCAATGAGTCAAAGGCATTAAGAAAGAAAGCATAGCTTTCCTGTTCATCTTGTAGCTCGCGGTTGTACTTGGTCAATTCGGCATTGACAGTTGAAATTCTGAGGCGATGGCAGTCCTTCTCAAAACTCTTGATGTATATGTTATCCATATACCCAAGGCTACCCCCGTTATTTAACATGACAGAAATCATATCCATAGCCTTGACAGTTCCCACATCCTTCAATTTGCTTATCCTGAAGTGATAGTTCTTAAGGAAAATGTGTCTGATGGTAGGGAATTTCTGCAACTGCTTGATTGTTTCCTCGTCGTTGTGCGTTGTTAAATTCTCAAAGAAACTGAACAAAATGTCGCCGGAGTTTTGGTAATCTGAAAGACTTGTCAACATCTCAACGATACTCGCAAACGACTTTTGGCGCATCATATATGCTGTTCTTAAGAAGTTGAGAAGATGTTCAGCAATTTCCAACTGGTTATCAATACTCAATTTCAAGAAATTGCCCATGAGTAGTTCAATAATTTGCCTCAAATACATGTCTGACAACAGCTCACTTTGCAAAATCACAGCTTGCTTGTACATGAGAAACTTGACGTTTTCATCAAGTTCTCCGGCAAATTCAGCGTCCAGAAGAGGATCATAATCAGCATCTTGACCATTGGGGTAAGTTATGCTTGAAAGTTTGAGCACGATTGCATTTCCTAACACATTGGAAAGTTCCAGCACTCCCTTTTTGTTATTGGAACTAGAAATACATGTCTCCATAGCAAAGACAATGCAGGTGATGAAGGAGTTCAAGTCATCTGCATTCACATAGTAGTTTTGCAATAGGAACTCTCTATTATAATAGTTGAGCAATTCAATTGTGCCATTAAGAAATTCTTTCTCTTTGAAGATGAAGTTGGAACTTTCAACAAACTGGTTGATATGTCTGAAAATACTGGGGAATATCGAATCCAACACTATTCGGGTGGTGATCTCATTCAAAGAATCAAGAATCGAAAAAAGATGCTTGATATTCATCAATTTGGAAATGAAAACCGCACTCAATACGGAAACGTATTTCTCTGAACACTTTTCGAAGTTTTTGATAAACTGCGAGCTCGACCAAGTCAATGACAACTTCAAATATCCTAATAGCTCAACTGAGCCCTCTAGCCATTCCTTGCTTGTGAAAACTTGCTGAAGTGCCGGCGAATCTGCATATCCAATTTCTATAACATCAGAGTATTGGTTAATCAAATGGAGCACATCAAAAGATATCTCGAATATTTCGTCTTCTGGCAGCTTTCCATCCCTTGGTCTAACTGGAGAGCTTGGAACGCTTAAAATTCTGCCGTGTTTCAGACTCAACTTATACATACCCGTGAGAGCCATGTTGTTTAACAAGAGTATGAAGTCGGGCATTGGAAGTTTGTTGACACTTTGTGTAATCTTCTTGTCTCTTACCAACTTTGGCAAGGAGTACTCTCCTATTTCTGAAGTTGATATCTCGGCTCCAAAAGAGGCAAGGAAAAGTAGGCTGTTCATTTCGTCAATATTCCACCAATGTTGCATGAAACTCGTAAGTACATCAAGACCCTTGTTGGCTCTGAAAAATCTCTTGATGATATGAGATCCCAAAACTCTTAAGAGCTTAACCAAAAGCATGATTCCGTAACAAACCACACGTTTGGCTTCAACTTCATTTTTGGAGCGATAGCTTAAGAGCAATAAAATCCAGTGAATAGTTATGGATCGAGAGAATTTTTTTAGCGATTTCATGGATGAATTTGGATCGCAGAGCTCGTCTGTCAATGACTGGAGAGCTTCTAAGCCGACACGTGTAGCAAGAACATTATTCGGAGATCCATACAATGCAAAAATTATGAAGTGAGAAACAGTTCTGATCGTATCCACAGAGATATCCGCCCGAACCCATGATGTTAAAGTTGAACAAACCTCAGCGAAATCTTTCTCTTCCAGGGTGCCATCAAGAAATTGGTCATCAAGAAATTGGAACTTGATGAACTGGATCAAACGTTTTAAAAGCTTCATTTTGGTTAGCTCTTTGACGTTGTATGCATGGTATCGACCTTCCTTCATGATCAGCTGTAACTGTTTTTGTTGTACTGCAAAATCTGGAGTGCCAGAGTTTATGTCAAAGTTCAACACCAAGTATCTATAAGCATGCGAGTTGTGAATCGCTGAGTTATAAATGTTTGCTGGAGGACAACCTGCAAAGTCCAAGAAGAGATTGAGAAGGCTCTTCTGACCTGTGAAACTAGTAACAGAGGTATCTGCGCTGCTTGACAACAGTGAGCTCCACAGGCTGTCACTGTCAAAAGTAAGAGTTGGATTGTAATTGTCTTTGTAGAATTTAATCAAGAGAGCAAGAATGCAATACCCGTCTATATTATCAAATTCCTTGTTAATCCTCCAGCTGTTAAGCAAACATTGTAATAAGAGCTCTATGCTTCTGATGAAAAGTCTGTCACGACTTGTTTCGTCCTCGTATTGATCTTTCGTCACCACTTCTATCAAGGTTAAGAGCAATTTGGCTCCCCCCAAACAAAAGATCGAGCCGTGCATTGGGTTGGACTCGTGAACTATGATATCGTAATTTTGGGGTCTCTCGATGTGTCCAACAAATCCCGGCTCGTTGCTTTCAAAAAGAAAACTTGTCTTTGAGATTTTGGTCTTGCGAAGCAAAGCGACCATTGTTTTCTTGTCTGCAATATCAGCCTTAGATGTTGACAGACTCCGGATACTCGAGAGATGGGTATGAAGTCTGTGTTTCGAGCCAGTTGTTCGAGATTGCTTTTTAACATCGAGAATCTCCTTGCAGCAAAAGCCAAACTTTACAAGTTTCTTTGGACTTAAACTCGACACAAAGTTGGCAATATTTTCATCCGAGAACTCCTTATGACTCCAATCAAACCCAATTCCAAGCAAATATAGCAAGTTGACCCATTCGTATGGCAAAGCAACACTGAGTACGTTGAGGTCCTTGATAAGTAATTCCACCCTATTGAAAGCATGGGGTGTGAACTCTTCATCAAGTGGCTGGCCAATGTAGATTTTGTTCCATGAGCTGAAACTTTTGGAAAGCTGTGGACATGGAATGGACTCGCTATATTCTCCATCGATATATAGATTGAGGTTTTGGTATGTGTCGTAAGTCAAGGAAACATGCGTATACCCCTGGTTTGTTGCAGTTTTCTGGAGAATCTGGTTGAATGTGAACTGAATTCTCGAGCCGGTCGACTTGTTGTGAATTTCTACCATAAACTGGTTGAAATTGATCACCTGGAGCTTGAGAACTGTAGAGTCACTATTGGACGCATTTGCAAGCAGAAACAATGATACCACCGAGATGTCGTCGTCATCATTTGTGGCCTGCGACACGCTATTAATCTTGAACCAGCTGGTTAACGTAAGGCATTTCAGCAACGCAAAGTCGTTGGAGAAAGGAATAGCTAATGTTTTGCCAATGAAACTGTTGAAGACCAAGAACGTGAAATGCGACAGATAAAGCTCGAGAGATGAGATCAACAAGTCAAGATAGAGCAGCTTCACAGGTTCAGGAACCCTCGACGCCTTGCTGAACAACGGATTCACAAGCCTCTTCATCTGTTTCACCTCGCAACCCAATTCAAGAAAAGATTTGAGCAATTTGATTTTAGAGCGAGCAACCTTACCTTCATGGAAGGTAATTTTCCCTGTTAGCTTCTCCAAGTAGGAGATTAAGTCATCCACGAGAGCCGGGACAATCCGAAGGCGCTGGAGTTGGATCTTCGCCGAGTAAGGTGTAGTAACCGCCTGGTAGATCAATTCGTACACTATCATGTGGAAATCAAAGTAGACATTGACATCAAGCGAATTGAGGTCTTTTAAGCACGAAACAAGTCCATCCCGGTGTGTTCGCTCGAAGTATAGTGGAGTCTGGGGAAACTGTAATATCACCTCCTGGTAGATGACGCTAGCCAAGAGCTCATTATGACATGCACTATCGCTAAGTTCCAGTTGCCAGCTAGTAAGTAAATCGGTATTGATGGAGAAATGCTCCAATGCCTGGCCACACAACTTGTCTAAGATTTGTAAGTCTGGATGTTCATTGGCGTCGTCTGTTCGAGCAGACTGTTGAGTGTCTGCGGATTTCAGAACCAGCATCTGAGGAATGATGGGAACAGGTAGTGGAAAGGGAGATGCGGTACTAATTTATAAAAACAGGATATCGTAATTTGGGTGTCGATAATGATTCTCTCGTATTTACTGGGGTTGATAGGTCTTGTCGTCACGTGCGCAGGTGGGGTTTATGGAGGTGTAACAAAACAAAAAGCGTAAATAATAGAGATGATAGTCCAACTAAATAAATAATTGGATGATTTATTTCAATTCTATATCACAAATTACCCCTATTTTTGTCTTTCAAGTAACCCTAAATTCTCTCGATTTCGTCTTTCGTCCAACCCTTCATTGCGTATACCCACCCTACATAGAAAGTCCCCAATATGTAAGCTCATCTAAAACTACTTCCATAGCACCATGAGCGACGAGGACATCGTGTCGGACGCAAATATCAGCACGATGCCCTTAAATGATGCCTCGCAACAAGCTGATGTAGGTGAGTTGGTGGCTTCTCAATCGGTACCTGATGCTGATCTATTGACGAAGAATGATTTGGACAATGCCAGGAATGTCTGGCGCCAGCTCTTGGCCCAACCGCTCCAGGCAGGCGACTTGGTGGCTGTGATGGCGGTGGCTGTTGTTGATGGTGCGTTTGCCGCCCCCGTGTCGTCGGTCGCTGAGCTTGCTGGTGAAATCGGGAAGGTAGACAACACGGCGATCGTAGATCAGAATGGGAATCTTTTTCCCGAAGGAAGCGAATTGGTTCCGACCACATATGTTGTTCCAGAGCTCTATAATGAGTTGGCGAAACTGCTTGGTGTCGTGGGAGAGCCTGTGATGCGTGTGATGGTGGCAGATCAAGATGGATCGTTGGTTTTGGAAAGATATGCTCCGTATTTCATAATCCACACCCTTAGCAAAGGCTCAGTGGCTTCCAGAGGGAACCTTCACAGCAAAACAGCATTTCTGCTCTCTCAAACGAAGACTTTCCGTGAGTTGATGGAGGTTATTCAGGCGCACTTGTTTAAGAATAGACCTTCAACTATCCGAGTGTGGTTCATCACTACAGAAAACGTGGAGGACTTGCCCTCGATTATTCCAACATCCGTGTTCATCAACAAAGTGCAATACAAGAAGTTAGTGGTTCCTAAGGTCATGGACTTGTCGTTGCAGAGCCAGGGCATTCGTTCATCGAGGCTTCATTTGGTGGTTGAGGTCATGGACAAAACCACCAAAAGATATCCAGTGGATGTGGCTCTTGCAACCACTGATCTTGACCTGCTAGACTTGAAGAGTGTTACAACCACAGGTGGAAACTTGGGCTTGTCCAATCTTGGAAATACTTGTTACATGAATTCGGCGCTACAGTGTCTTGTGCATCTTCCAGAGATCAACTACTATTTTTTCTTTGATCTCTACGAGAAGGAACTTAACAGATCGAATCCATTGGGCAACAAGGGAGAGGTGGCTGTTGCCTTTTCGAACTTGCTTCATAAGCTATTTGACGTTGGAATTTCAACCTCATACGTGACACCACGCGAGTTCAAGTACACCATTGGTCGCTATTCGTCTATGTTTCATGGATATCAACAACAGGATTCACAAGAGTTTCTCAGCTGGCTTCTAGACGCTCTTCATGAAGACCTCAATCGTATCCAGAACAAGCCTTACTGCGAGAAGCCTGAATTGAAAGATGAAGACGTCAACAATCCACAGGCTGTGGTTGACTTAGCCAACCAGTGCTGGCAGCAGCATAAGCTCAGAAATGACTCAATCATTGTTGATCTTTTCACCGGCCTTTACCAGTCGACTTTGGTGTGTCCAACATGTGACAAGAAATCCATCACCTTTGATCCGTTCAATGACTTAACCTTGCCACTACCCGTAAATAAAAAGTGGTACCATGAATTTACCATAGTGGACTTGTCTGGAAAATACACCGACTTACCAATTCTGAAGTTGGAAGTGGAGCTCACCAAGTCTTCGAACTTCGATGATTTGTTGGCATATTTGAGTTCGTTCTTAAAAGCACCTAAGGAAGAATTATTTTTGTTCGAGATATTCCGTAACTTCTTCTACAAGAACTTCCAGGATATCCGCAGTAACTCCAAGTTCTTACCTATCACCGAATTGATCACTGATGGTGACACTGTGTTGGTGTACATCATTCCTCACAATCCCGAGGCAGATATTGTTGTTCCTGTCATAAATGTGACTCAGGATGAAGATAAATCTTACAATATTCGTGAAGCATTCGGCATTCCCCTATTTGTGGTTTTGGACAAAGAAACCGAGAGTAACAGTTTCGGAACAGTAAGGCAGAAAGTTGAACAAGCAGTCAAAATTCTCTCTAGAGTGGACTTGGAGTCCAAATATTCTGAAATCAAGGGTGAGCCAAATCAGAGATATTACTCTGCAAAAGACTTCCCACTTCTCAATAAGCCAGAACTGGAAGATACTGTCATGGTTGGCGATTCAACAGATTCTCCTGGCATTGCTGCCACATCAGTGTCTGAATCCTCTGATGACGGGTATGATTCGGATATTTCATTGGCCCAACCACATTTGGGCGCTTCTTTTGGCTTTGAAATCAAATATTACGAGGAAACTCTTACGAAGCACAGTCAATTCAGAGGCATGGGAAGCAGATTTGCCCATAACTCGACTCCTGCCGGTCAATCGAGTTTTGTCAATATTCCTCATAGTAGACCTCAATTTGATAGCTTGCCTTCGTTAGCAAGTAAGCTTCCGAAGCTCAAACGAGACTACTATCATTATCCTGATTATGTTGCAAACTTGAAATTGAAAGAGAAAGAAACTGAAGATGAAGGGGTATCTGACGAGAATGAATATGTTCTTGTGGATAGAGCCAATGAGATAACTCCTGATGACACTAATTCTGTCAATCATTCTCTGCCTGATGTGGATACAGACAGTGATTCCAACTGGGATAATGTCAATACCTTATTTGCCTCTGTGGATCAGTTGAGCTCGGTCGGTCCTCCAGTAAATGACTCTGACCGCGAGGTCAATAGCGATGCACCAAGTCCACAAGAAGCGTCGGCGGAGAAATCTGACAATCATGTCGAGTTAATCAACTCTAAAACAACTCTTATTCTTGACTGGGATCCAGAAATTTTTAACAGCTTCTTCAAAGACTTGGAACATCAAGCGTGGGAAAATCTTAATAGCATCCCCAATCCGGAATTGGCCGAGAACAAGAGACAACTTGCTTTGCAGCAAAAGTCCACGGTATCTTTGTATGATTGTTTTAGAAATTTCAGCACTCCAGAGGTTTTGGGAGACCAAGATTTATGGTATTGTCCTAGATGCAAAGAGCATAGAAGGGCCACCAAAACTATCCAAATTTGGTCAACCGGGGATCTTTTGACTATTCACTTGAAGCGATTCCAAAGCGCCAGATCATTCAGTGACAAGATCAGTATGGTTGTTGACTTTCCAATAGAGGGTTTGGACATGAGTGAGTTTGTCATGTCGAGTGAAGCCAATAATCAGGACCTCATTTATGACTTGGTTGCGGTAGACAATCATTATGGAGGATTGGGAGGTGGCCATTACACGGCCTCAGCAATGAACTTCAGAGATAACAAGTGGTATTACTTTAATGATGGAAGAGTTACGCCTATAGATGATCCGAAGGAGTGCATTACAGGAGCTGCTTACTTGCTTTTCTACAAAAAGAGAAGCTCGACACGGTTCGCTGGTGGTGACTCGGTTAGAGAGTTGTTGAACCAAGGTCGCGCAGCATTTGAGGCTAAGTTGACGAGTCTCAAGGACCTGCTGCTCCAAGTGAGGGGTGAAATCGACGAGTACAATAAACAGCAAGCAGAAATTGCCGAAGCTTCCAAGAAGAAAGAGGAAAGCTCAAACAGCGATGATGATGACTTATACGGAGATTCCGAATCCAAAGCCGAGAGCAATATATCAACATCAGAGATTCCTCAATCCAAGGCAACCAAGAAGTCACGTTCTCCCATGGCCGAACAAGCTATGGAATTTGAATTCGAAAACCAGCGGAAGCAGAGATTGATCTCCAAGGATATCGATCTGCCCCGTTCGGTGAATATCAATCTTGGCTATTCATCATCAGTGTCGAACCTAGCTTCGCCTAATGGCTCTTCAGATGGAGAGGGTGATGAATGAGTGTAGATTTTCTTTGTATATTAATGTACATGAATCAAGAGCTTTTAATAGAAACTGCCCTGGCATTTGCGATTTTCACCGCCTGCTGGAGAGACTCTAAAGTAACATTAGCTCCGCCACCCACGATACTGACGTGTTTAAGCTTTTCGCCTGTGGAAACCACTGTGAGTTTGGATTCTGCGCAAATCTCTTCGGCTTCACCTTCTAAGTCTGCCAACAACACGGTAGCACTGTCGGTAGATTCAGATTGCCAGTCGACGAGTCCAAAACTGGTGGAAACTGCAACCTCTGGCTCGTTCAATGCAAGTTTTGTAATCACATCAGGGTTAGGATCGATGCAAAAGGAATCAGACTGCTGATTTAAATGGCCGAAATTGCCTCTCGAACGCACGGGAATACGAACGTTAGCATCAATGCCCGAGTCAGCCAAATAAATCCGGGGAAGACTGACATCTTGCAACGCAGCCATGAGTGCCTGGTGTACAACATCATACAAAGGTCCCGAGCGGGAAAATACCTTGATATGTGCGGATAAGACGAACTTGAATCTTTTCTTGGTGATATTGACGGTACTGAGGCCTAGCAAGTCGGCCAGCGGCGACGAATCATCGTCGAGGTATGCAATTGAGGAAATGCCAGATTCTTCATCGAAAATTTGATAACCAGGGACAAACTCGAGAGCCTTTTCCGAAAGAACACGCAGATGAAGTACATAATTATATAGTTTTTGTGAGAGAATCATCTCCTCGTCGCTGGGGGCACCATTGCGTCCTCTGGCGATCTCCACCACCGGATAAACAGACAGGTAGGCGGCCCTGTCATTTTCACCAGACAAAAGCTCATCAGACTGGTTGAGCTCGCTGATGGCGATGGTAATACCGCAAAAAACATGAGTCTGACCGTTCTTGACCGTTGCCAGGCCCACCACGGTGTTTTCACCGAGGTTGTTCATGCTTCCAGCAGCGGTGTGAAGAGGTCTGAATTCGTCGAACGCACGCAAGCAGGGACGGAGCCCAAGTGCCAAGTGGCGCTGGAGCGAGACATCAGGGGCGATTCGAGCCAATACTTCGGGCGGGAATACCGCCAGATGTGTAGATTCAGCCATGGATAAGAAGAAGAGGTTGTGAAGAGATAAGTCACGTGTGAGATGAGGTATGAATAAAATGAAGGAGTGAGTGATATGGTAGACGAGAGTTGGGTGAAAGAAAACAAAAAAGACGAAAAAAAAAAGGATACATTGAGCGTTGAATATTGAAATATTTGATTTTATGGCGCTGACGTTGATTTTATTGAAATAGTTGATTGAGCATGGCAAGTGAGTATTAGAAAGTGAGTGGTGAGAATTTGAGAGTACACACATATAATATGATCAATGACCACAACACTAGAAAAGGAGATGAAACGTGAAATGTAAGTCAAATATTGACGAAATTAAAATGCAATCGAACATGAAAATAAATATGTTTTTTTTTTTTGAAGATAAACAAACAAATGTATATGTTAGAATTTCACATGAAATTGCTAGTATGATAATGGAAGTGAATCTTGTAGGTGAGAGGAATTCATTGGATGAGATTTGAGAGTAGGAAGAACCAGTAATGGTTATTTGAACATATAGGTTCCCTATATAAGTTTTCGCAATAATATTATTAGAATTATGATACTTCTGTCGATAGTAAGAAGTGGGTCGGGGTAATAGTAGTAGTAGTATTAGGGTAGTAGTTATAGTACTAGCATTAGTAATAGAATTGCAACTATGTGTTAACTCAACTATATGAGCACTATTTCATGACTAGTACAACCTCTCTACTCCCTAATGTATTGAGACCAGTGACCTTATTGCGAGATAATCTTCTATCTTAAAACTCATATAAACTGCAGGTTAAAGGAGAATATGGACATAAGCACACTGGCAGGTCCTGCTCCAAATCCCCCAGTTCGTGATTAATCAACTAATTCATTGACGTAAAACGGATGTTTAGAGAATCGGTATTTAGGAAATTTACGCCAGGACAGGCCAAATTCGTAATTATCTACAAATTCTACATTTTTTTTAAATTCGAACTGGGAAAATATAACCTGAAGGAGGAAAAATTAGCAGAAAAACCGAAAACCAAGCCCTAATCAACGAAAAACCAAAACTTATCCTCAAAACTAAATAAAGCGAAAAAAAATATAAAAAATTCGAAATTCTAAAAACTATTCTAACACCAACCATCAACCTCCTATTTCATATCCTGTGCATGACCCTTCACATTTCTCATCTTTCCATATGTCCATGTCTCCTCTCTCTAATCTCCCTAGAACTTTTATCATTCATCTATCACCGAAACAATCGGCCGAATCACAGCACGTTCCCCATTCCGCGCTCCTGCAGACAAGATCCAAATCATTGGAACATGCTACATAACTTCCATTTCGACAATCCCCCATCCCAAATCAGGCAAACCGTTCCATTCCCCACTTAATGTATATCCAATCACATTCATTCATCATTTTATCCTATATCCCTTTAAATTCTTATTTGTTTCAACCAATCAGTACCTCTCATTACCTTCTCTTCCTTTAATTCGGAATATCTTAGTCTGACTATGAGTCACATGTGCACCCCGCACCGGTCACCTCCGAACATCCTCGCCGATCCAGGCTTCACGGGCCGTAGATAACACCAATTTATGACTATCCATGGTGCTGTGATTGGCTGGTGCGCCTGCGAAATCATGTGAATATGCAGGTCACGGCCATCACTGTGCAGGTGTCAAAAATCTGTCCCACTGTCCCACCTAGTGTCTTAACTCGAAGAAAAAAATTTTTAAATCTTTCATTCTCCTCTTTTTTTTTTTCTCTTTTCAACTTCCTGAAGAATCTTTTTTTCGTTCCTTCGTGGCTCCCATTTCTGTCTAGACCACTATTGTCTTGACCCCCAATTGCAGTCTTGAATCTACAGACCCCTCTTCTCTGTTGCTCTTGACTTGAATAGACAGATTTGACCAAGTTTTGACTAAATTGACTAGATTTCATAACCGCCGCCCCATATAGCCATGGCCTCTTACTTGCCTCACGAAGAATTCAAAACGAATGTTTACGATTATGATGAGGTTCCAGAAAATAAGTCGTGGGCTCTGACCTTGCCTGTTGCACAAGGCTTGTACAACCCCGAAAACGAAAAAGATGCCTGTGGTGTGGGTTTCACCTGTCACCTCAAAGGTGTCACCTCCCACAAAATTGTCCTGGACGCCAAGAGCCTCCTTTGCAACATGACCCACAGAGGTGGAGAGTTGAACCCCAAAGACGGTGACGGTGCCGGATTGTTGTCTTCTTTGCCCCATAAGTTCTTGGTTCGTGAATTCAAGTACCACTGCGACGTGGACTTGCCTGCCTTGGGCCAATATGGTACCGGTAATGTCTTTTTCAAAAAGGACGACGCCGTGTTCGAAAAGCTGAAGCTGACCTTCGAATCCATTGCCTCTTCCTTGGGCTTGAAGGTCTTGGGCTGGAGAAAGGTTCCCCACGACTCTTCCATCTTGGGTCCTGCCTCGTTGTCCAGAGAACCATTGATCTTGCAACCTGCAGTGGTGTACTCGGAGACTTACGGTCAGGATATCTCTGCTGAAGAGTTTGAGAAGTCCTACAAGAAGGACTTTGAGAAGAAGTTGTTCATCTTAAGAAAGCAATCGTCTCACACAATCGGCTTGCACAACTGGTTCTACATCTGTTCCTTGTCCTCTAAAACCATTGTCTATAAGGGTCAATTGGCCCCCAACCAGGTGTATGCATACTACTACGATTTGGTCAACGCCGACTACGAAGCTCATTTTGCTCTCGTGCACTCACGTTTCTCCACCAACACTTTCCCATCTTGGGACAGAGCACAACCATTGAGAATCGCCGCTCACAACGGTGAAATCAACACTTTGAGAGGTAACAAGAACTGGATGCGTGCTAAGGAGGGTGTCATGTCCTCTGCTTTGTTCGGTGACGAGTTGGAGAAATTGTACCCAATCATTGAAGAAGGTGGTTCCGACTCCGCTGCTTTTGACAATGTTTTGGAGTTGTTGGTCATCAATGGCGTTTTGTCATTGCCTGAAGCTGTCATGACCATGATTCCAGAAGCCTGGCAAAATGACAAGCACATCGACATGAGAAAGAAGGCTTTCTACGAGTGGGCCGCATGTTTGATGGAGCCATGGGATGGTCCTGCCTTGTTCACATTCGCTGACGATAGATACTGTGGTGCCAACTTGGACAGAAACGGTTTGAGACCATGTCGTTACTACGTGACCGACGACGAGAGAATCATCTGTGCATCTGAAGTTGGTGTCATTGATGTGGAGCCAGAGAAGGTTTTGCAGAAAGGCAGATTGCAACCCGGAAGAATGTTGTTGGTCGACACCAAAGAGGGTAGAATCGTCGATGACCGTGAGTTGAAGAGCTCTGTGGCCTCCAGATTCGACTTCAAGTCTTGGGTCACTGCCAACATGATCACTCTTGACGACTTGTTCGCCAAGTTGACTGCCAGAGACGTAGACTTTTCTGACAAGTCCTTGGCTGCCAGCAAGGGCAACTCCGTCCAGACTGATCCAAGATTGATTGCCTTTGGATACACGCATGAGCAGATGAACACCATTTTGGCTCCTATGGCTGAAGCCAAGGAAGCTTTAGGTTCCATGGGTAACGACGTTGCATTGGCATGTATTTCTGAACAACCAAAGTTGTTGTACGAGTACTTCCGTCAGTTGTTCGCCCAGGTGACCAACCCTCCTATCGACCCAATTAGAGAGGAAATTGTCATGTCGTTGGATTGTTACGTCGGTCCTCAGGGTAACTTGTTGGAGATGAAGCCAGACCAATGTAACAGATTGTTGTTGAAGTCGCCAATCATTTCCAGCAAAGAGTTGATTGCCATCAGAAACATGGAGCAGGTTTACCCCAAGTGGTCTGTGGCCAACATTGACATGACCTTCGAAAGATCTGAGGGTATCCAGGGATACATCAATAAGATCGAGGAGGTTTGCCAGGAGGCTTCTCAGGCCATTGCCGATAACAAGCAAGTTATCATCTTGTCTGACCGTGCTGTTAGTTTTGACAGACTCCCAATCTCTGCCTTGATTGCCACTGGTGCAGTTCATCACCACTTAGTCAGACAGAAGCAACGTTCTAAGGTTGCCATTCTTCTTGAGACCGCCGAGGCCAGAGAGGTGCACCACGCTTGTTGTTTGGTTGGTTACGGTGCCGATGGTATCAACCCATACTTGGCAATTGAGACCTTGTGCAACATGAGAGACCAGAACTTGTTGAAGGTTAACATCCCAGACGAGAAGATTGTGAAGAACTACAGATCCGCTGTTGATGCCGGTATCTTGAAGGTTATGTCCAAGATGGGTATCTCCACTTTGGCTTCTTACAAGGGTGCTCAGATTTTCGAGGCCTTGGGTATTGACAACTCTGTCATTGACAGATGTTTTGCTGGTACTGCCTCCAGAATCAAGGGTATCACCTTTGAGTATATTGCTCAGGATGCCTTCTCGTTGCACGAGAGAGGTTACCCATCCAGAGAGACCATCAAGCCAGTTGCTTTGCCTGAAACTGGTGAGTACCACTGGAGAGATGGTGGAGAGAAGCACGTCAACGACCCTGCTGCCATTGCTGCCATGCAAGATGCTGTCAAGAACAAGAACGAGAAGGCATACGAGATTTACTCTAAGAAGGAGTACGATGCTATCAAGAACTGTACCTTGAGAGGTTTGTTGGACTTCGACTTTGAGTCTGCTACTCCTGTTCCAATCGACCAGGTTGAGCCATGGACTGAAATTGTCAGAAGATTCTTCACTGGTGCTATGTCTTATGGTTCCATCTCCATGGAAGCTCACTCCACCATCGCTGTTGCTATGAACAGATTGGGTGGTAAGTCCAACACTGGTGAGGGTGGTGAAGACTCCGCCAGATCTCAGGTTGCCGAAAATGGTGACACTATGAGATCTTCCATTAAGCAGATTGCTTCTGGTAGATTCGGTGTGACCTCCTACTACTTGGCTGATGCCGATGAGTTGCAGATCAAAATGGCTCAGGGTGCTAAGCCTGGTGAAGGTGGTGAGTTGCCTGGTGACAAGGTCTCGGAGTCTATTGCCAAGACGAGACACTCCACCGCAGGTGTTGGTTTGATTTCCCCACCTCCTCATCACGATATCTACTCCATTGAGGATTTGAAGCAGTTGTTGTACGACTTGAAGTGTTCTAACCCAAGAGCTAGAACTTCTGTTAAGTTGGTGTCCGAGGTTGGTGTCGGTATCGTTGCTGCCGGTGTTGCCAAGGCTGGTTCTGAGAACATTTTGGTTTCTGGTGGTGACGGTGGAACTGGTGCCGCTAAGTGGACCTCCATCAAGTATGCTGGATTGCCATGGGAGTTGGGTCTCGCTGAGTCCCACCAGACCTTGGTTTTGAACGACTTGAGAGGAAGAGTCATTTTGCAGACTGACGGTCAGATCCGTACTGGACGTGATATTGCCATCGCTTGTTTGCTTGGTGCTGAGGAGTGGGGTTTCGCCACTACTCCATTGATCGCCATGGGATGTATCATGATGAAGAAGTGTCACACCAACGCTTGTCCAGTCGGTATTGCCACTCAGGACCCAGAACTTAGAAAGAAGTTCAAGGGTACCCCAGAGCACGTCATCAACTTCTTCTACTACGTTGCTAACGAGTTGAGACAATTGATGGCCCAGTTGGGTTTCCGTACCATTAACGAGATGGTGGGTAAGACTGAGGTGTTGAGAGTCAGAGATGACTTGAGAAACACCAAGAACGCCAACATTGACTTGTCTCCAATTTTGACTCCTGCCCACACCATCAGACCTGGTGTTGCTACTCACTGTGTCAGAAAGCAGGACCACAAGTTGCACATCAGAGTTGACAACAAGTTGATTGACGAGTCTGAGTTGACCTTGTCGAAGGGTTTGCCAGTCACCATCGACTGTGAGGTTGTTAACACTGACCGTTCTGTTGGTACCACTTTGGCCTACAGAGTTTCTAAGACCTTTGGTGAGCAAGGTTTGCCACATGACACCATTCACGTTAACGCTAAGGGTTCTGCAGGTCAATCTTTTGGTGCCTTCTTGGCTTCTGGTATTACTTTGGAATTGGAGGGTGATGCCAACGATTATATTGGAAAGGGTTTGTCTGGTGGTAGAGTCATTGTGTACCCACCAAGACAATCTAAGTTCAAGGCCGAGGACCAGATTATCGCCGGTAACACCGCCTTTTTCGGTGCTACTTCCGGTACTGCCTTCATCAGAGGTATCGCCGCAGAGAGATTTGCTGTTAGAAACTCCGGTGCCAACATTGTTGTTGAAGGAACTGGTGACCACGGATGTGAGTACATGTCTGGAGGTAGAGTTGTTGTCTTGGGTCCTACTGGTCGTAACTTCGCCGCTGGTATGTGCGGTGGTATTGCTTACGTTTTGGACATGGCTCAGGACTTCTCCACTAGAGTCAACATTGGTACTATTGGATTGTCTGCTGTTACCGAGCCAACTGAAATTGCTTTCTTGAGAGGATTGATCGAGGACCACCGTCACTACACTGGTTCTGAGGTTGCTGACAACATCTTGAACGACTTCAACAGAATCTTGCCAAGATTCGTGAAGGTTTTGCCTCATGATTACAAGAAGGTTCTTGAAAAGGAGGCCCAGAAGAAGTTGGAGGCCAAGAAGAATGAATTGAACAACTTCTTGAAGTCTATCAAGGAGGACCCAGAGAGCGATGCTACGAACGGTGAAGCTTCTAAGATTAAGAGAGGTCACGTCCACTCCCACGTCGCAGCCAAGAACGGAGCTCACGAGCCTAAGGTCTTGGATGTTGAAGATACCATCAAGGACAAGGAAGTTGAGAAGAAGGCCGTCGCCAAGTTGGACAAGACTTTTGGTTTCATGAAGTACAAGAGAAGAAACGAGAAGTACAGACCAGCTAAGGAGAGAACCAAGGACTGGAATGAGATGACTTCCAGATTAACCAAGGAGGAATTGGCAGTTGAGACTGCCAGATGCATGGACTGTGGTGTTCCATTCTGTACCTCTGACACTGGTTGTCCAATCTCCAACATCATTCCAAAGTGGAACGAGTTGGTGTTCAAGGACAGATGGTACGATGCTTTGCAAAGATTGATGATGACCAACAACTTCCCTGAATTCACAGGTAGAATTTGTCCAGCTCCATGTAATGGAGCTTGTGTTTTGGGTATCAACGAGGACCCAGTCAACATCAAGTCGGTTGAGTGTGCCATCATTGATCATGGTTTCGAGCAGGGTTGGATTAAGGCCAACCCACCACAGCACAGAACTGGTAAGACTGTTGCCATCATTGGTTCCGGTCCTGCTGGTTTGGCTGCTGCCGACCAGTTGAACAAGGCTGGCCACTCTGTCACTGTCTACGAGAGAGCTGACAGACCAGGTGGATTGATGATGTACGGTATTCCAAACATGAAGTTGGACAAGCGTATTGTCAAGAGAAGAACCGACTTGTTGGCAGCCGAGGGCATCAACTTTGTCTGCAACACTTCTGTTGGTGACGATATCACTGTTGAGGAGTTGAAGGCAAGCAACGACGCCGTTGTGTTCGCTGTCGGTTCCACTATTCCAAGAGACTTGAAGATTCCAGGTCGTGACTTGAACAACATTGACTTTGCCATGAAGTTGTTGCACTCCAACACCAAGGCTTTGTTGGATGACCAGTTGGAGGAAATCAGAAAGACTCTTGTTGGAAAGAACGTTGTTGTTATTGGAGGTGGTGACACTGGTAACGATTGTTTGGGTACTTCCACCAGACACGGTGCCAAGTCGGTGACGAACTTTGAGTTGTTGCCAACCCCACCAAACGCTAGACCAAAGGACAACCCATGGCCACAATGGCCAAGAGTGTTCAGAGTTGACTACGGTCACACTGAAGTTGCAGCTCACTACGGTAAGGACCCTAGAGAGTACTCTATCTTGTCCAAGGAGTTCGTGGGCGATGAAGAGGGCAATGTTAAGGGTATCAAGACCGTGAGAGTGGAATGGAAGCGTTCCGATTCTGGAGCATGGCAAATGGCCGAAGTTCCAGGCTCTGAGGAGTTCTTCCCAGCCGAAGTCGTTTTGTTGTCTATGGGTTTCGTTGGCCCTGATGCCGACAAGCTTGAGGTCAGCAAGACCAAGAGAGGTACTATCACTACTTCGGACCCATCTGGTTACAGAGTGTCTGCTAACGATAACTTGTTCGCAGCCGGAGACTGTAGAAGAGGACAGTCGTTGGTTGTGTGGGGTATTCAAGAAGGTAGACAGTGTGCCAGAGAGGTTGACAGCTACTTGATGGGATCTACTAGATTGCCAGGCAATGGATCGATTGAGCAGCGTAACTTTAAGTTGTTGGAGGAGTTGGCTGAGAAGGTTTAGTGTATTTAGGATAATGTATAATTTTAGCTACAGGAAGAAGAAATGTAGGAAGAAATGGTGTGTAGGGCGATAGAAAAAGAAGAAAAGAGAGAGTGCCACGAGAAAGAGACAAAAACGAGGAAACAAGACCAAAGAAAGTCAGAGAATCGAAGAAACAAATGAAGAGTTTTGTGACTAATAAGCTCAAGAGGATGAGACAGATAACATAGATAAACAAAAATAAATTATAATCCGACCAACAATTCAACATTAGATAGGGCTAGCAAGGATGGCTAAATATAACAACATACACAACATATGCAAGGTAATGGCGTCTTCACACTTGCTCACATGATTACTCCGGAAACTTTATTGACATTAGCCAGTGTTCGTAATGGTTGGGCTCCGGGGTTCCATTACTTCAATATTTACCATCATATGTTTTATGATCAATAGAGTCCGGATGATTAGGGGATAGATAAAGAATCAATCTAGAAGTCACTGTGGAAAATAGGGCCACCCACCGAGATTTGGGAGCTGCGGCCTGCAGGTAAATATACGGTGCCCTCGGAACGTCCACTAGTTGCCAGATCGGGACATGTTAGTGGTTGTGTCAAAGTGAGACAGGAAAAAAAATATCGAGAAAGGAGTGGGTATCAGTGAAGAAAAAATGAAAAGGAGGCAAGAGAATACGAAAAGGAAAGACATGAAAAATTGAACAGATAGAAAAGAACAAACTAAGTGATATAAAAATAACAAAAAAAAAAAGGAAACAGAGAAAAAAAAAACTGATAACAGAAAGAAAAAAGTAACCTCAGTCGAGGGAAAAAAAATCATTGGCAAACCTCCTCCCGTAAAAATCAATTCCCCTTGCTTCTCAGCTTCTCAATTTTTACCACTTTGCTTCTATTGCTCTCCGCACCTCCCCCTGTCCCCTTCAGCCGTAATCAACGGCACTTGGCAACCAAGAATCGTATGAAATCTTGGGGTAAGCCTCCACCACATAAACAAGTGGCTGGCTTCTCTACCCATTCTGGCGGAAAAATGATGCCGCCCCACCTCTAAAGTACCCTACTCCTACCCTCGGCGATTCCCCCGGCCACCGCACCATTTATCCCCGGTAGTGCCCAAACAACCTGCACTGGTTGGCGCCAGTTGGGGGCACCACACTACACTAATTTCGCACCAATTTTGCCATTTTTTGGCTCTGGTGGACGCCCAACGGTGAGTCCTGTTTGGACTTAATTACCCTCGGCCATTGAGAACTAAAACCCTCGGCTACCCCCGGAGTGCTGTGTCTAATGCCCCCGACTTCGATTGTTAATTCCTGTTGCATCCGTAAATGGCTGGGCATGGCGCAGTGTTTGAGCCTCGGAACCGGCCGGTTTATGGTTTTTTTCAGTCAAATCAACTGCAGCCTTTTCCGGCGCCTATTCTCCGGATCATTAGTATAAATGAGGCCCCTTTTCCCGAGACCTCTAATTTTTTTTTGTTCTTTGGATTTCCGCCTTCGCTTGTATTTTCTCTCTCGCTATGCAATTCAAGTCCGTGGTTGCTCTTGCCGCCGTTGCCGGTGTGGCTTTCGCTAACAGTATGTATAGACCGTTACAATGAAGATCTGACGATGAGATTTCGCCAGTGGGAATTTTGAAGTGAGAAGTCGAAGATTTTGGTACGAAGTTTGAGAACTGGTTTGAACATGAGGTTTTTGAATTGCCTATATTGAAGAATCAATATCTTGAATTCTAGGTCCTTGTTTTACTTCCTACCATTATCTTTCCCGTAATCAATGTTCACTTCCAACTTCACTCTCGATTTTTACCCCTGTCATTCTCATACTAACTCCAGACTCTACCTTGACTACCGCTACTCCTTCGGTTACCAAGGCATGTACCTTCAGCGACTTCACTGTTACTGCTGCTACCCAGGTTGCTCAGGTCGCCGCCTGCCCTACCGCCGTCGGTGACATTAACTTCTCCGGTGATGCCCTTCGTTCCATCGACTTGACCGGTGTTAGGCAAGTGTTCGGTAACCTCAGAGTCAACGGTACCCAAGAGGTCACCGACTTTGTTGCTCCAGACTTGCAATTGGTCTCTGGAGAGCTTAGACTCTCCGATGCCACCATCTTGGCAACGGTCAACTTGGCTCAATTGACTACCGTCGGTTCTCTTCTCTTCAACGCCTTGCCTGGCTTAGAACAAGCTTTATTGACCACTGGTATTACCTCCGCCGAGAGCATTACCATTGCAAACACCGGATTGACCTCCTTGGAGGGTATCGATGTCTTCGAGTTGAAGGTTTTCGACGTCAACAACAACGTGGCCATCGAACTGATCGATTCCGGATTGAGAAACGTCACCGACACCTTGTCTATTAACTACAACTCCAAAGACGTCCAAGTTGTGTTGGACCAGTTGGCCCTGGCGAAGAACGTGGAGTTGCAGCAAATCTCTTCCCTTTCTTTGGCTAACTTGACCTCCGTCACCGGTTCTCTTTCCTTGGACTCGAGCAGCATTGATTCCTTCACTTTCGAGAGCTTGAAGAGCATCAACAACTCGCTCTCCATCAGAAAGAACGGCAACTTGACTGAGTTCGAATTCCCACAGTTGACGAAGATTGGTGGTGCTTTGAACGTTGAGGATAACGATGACTTGACCTCTTTCTCTGGCTTCCCTCAGTTGGTCACTATTGGTGGTTCCGTCAACCTTGATGGTGACTTCAACAACGGTACCTTCCCTAAGTTGACTAGAGTTGATGGTGGTTTCAACTTGACCTCTACTGGTGAATTGTCTTGTGCTGCTTTCGTTTCCTTGAACGACAAGAGCATCATCAAGGGTGACCAATTCTACTGTGAGGGTGCTTCTTCTACTGTGTCGTCCTCCTCTTCCAAGGCTGGTAACGTAAACGGTTCCTCTTCCGAGACTTCTTCTGACTCTGACTCCTCATCCTCTTCCTCCTCTTCTACCAAATCCAGCGGTGATGCCCCAGCCACTGGTGTCACGGCCTTCTCCGTTTTGCTTGCTTTTGTTGGTTTGGGAGCTGTGGTCTGCTAAGGGGATCAACCTGTACCACCAAAAGTCCTGTGCATTATTACGACATGTTCTACTAATATTTAAAATCACAATTTTTATTCTTTCTTCCGTCTTGTTTAACTTCGAAATACGTCGTATATAGCTGTGCTCAATCAGACATTACTTAAACTAAAGATAAAAATCAATTTTGTAGAGGTCGTTCTTATTGGAAATCAAGATAGTCAAATTATTTCCCCAAATAAGCAGAACATGCTCATACATTTTGCTTCACAGCCCCTTTATATGCACTCCGAACGACCCATAAAACCAAATCTCACCCAAAGTCACTTAAGTCAACTATCATGAGATTTGCAAACTTCGCCGCCATTTTATTCGCAGGAGCTGTGCTTGCTAAAAATGTCGTCTTCTTGGATGACTTGCGTGCAGCATTAGATTCCGATTCGGACCACTCCGGAAATTCAAAGAGAGAAGCCAAAAACGTGGTTTCCTTGGATGACTTGAAAGCTGCTATTGACAAGCAGGAACAGCAAGATTCCAAAAACGAAGCCAAAAAGTTCTTCAATAAACTTGGAAAGAGAAGTCAGGATGTGGTGAAGGTCGGTGCGCCACTCCTCCAGAACTTGCTTCCTCAGATTTCCTCGGTGTCCATCTTTGCTGGTTACTTGAGAGATGACCAGGAGTTGCTCCAGGAAATGGAGAATACGAAGTCGTTCACAATTTTGGTAGCACCATCGGATAATGCGATCGCGACCAAGTTAAACGGTGTCAAGCCTTGGGAGTTCCCTAAGAAGGTTATGGACGATGAGACCGACGACAAGGTTGTAGCATACAATATCAACCACTTTTTGAAGGCACATATACTGACGGTGATCGGAAAGGTAGAGACAGATAATGAGCTCAAGTCTGTTTTACTTGATGGAAGAGAAATCGTTGTCAAGAACGATCCAACCACCGGCACTTATCTGTTGAAAGTGGATGGTAAGTGGATTGAGGTAACATCGGTGAGTCTGGCTGACAACGGAATTGTGTTTGTCGTTGAGGATGTGTTGTCTTTGCCGGAGGCATAGGGCTTTTGTTTACTTCTTTGGTTTTGGAATTGAATTGTATTTGGATTTCGTGTAGATGTAGTATGGTTAGTCACTCAACACACTGACACCGGTCTCTTCTTTGCCTTGTCCGTTGAGTGTGTACTCTATCTTCCACTTGACTTTCAATGCCTTGTTGTTGGGGTTCTCGATGGAAAACTCCTGGCTGAAGCCTCTGTTGGCAAACCCGTAAATGACATCGCCACTCTGAGGCTTCAAGTCCAACTTGCAACTCTTAGGAACAGCCACCAAGAACTTAACTCCACTCAATGTAGCGCTCTGTGTGTTGCTGACATAGAACTTACCCTGCGATGAAGAAGCCTGTGACCGCAACTCCACTTCCAACTTGGTGACTCCAGATTCGTTGAGCACCTTGACGGAAGCATTAGACGACAGTTGCACCTGAGAAGGAGTAGACGAAGGGAAGTTGAAGCCAAATGGATCTAACAGCGAGTTCTGCGAGTTTTGCAAGCTGCTCTGAGTAGTGTTAGACTGGAGCTGTGGCGAAGGCGAGTTTAAGTCAGACAAGAAGTCGAAATTGCTGGCTGTGGCTGGTGCTCTTTGGGTGGAAGGTGTTGGCTGTTGAATAGAGGCGCCCAGCTGCGGCGTAGTAGAGCCTCCGAGCGCAATAGATCCTCCGGCCCCGAAAAAGTCTAGAGGGTTCACTTTATTATTAGTGCTGCCAGATGCACCGTCCGTGAACGCTAGGTTCGATAAGTCACTAAGCAAGTCGTCATAGCCCTGCTGGTCCTTACCCGTAGGGTCAGAGGAGCCCAAAGGCTCGTCGTCAAAATCAATCAAATTGAGCTCCTTGGCAGCGGATGCTCCCTGAGTACCACCGCTAACCTTGATGTTAGCAGCCTGGTCTACATCGCCATTCTTCAAGAGTTGGAATTTCTCAACCAATTGGTTGATGGTGTCGTTCAAAGCCAACAAGTCGTGAACATACTCTTCGTTGTCGTTCTCCTCTTCGATGATCTTGGTGACGATTGGCTGGGAGCTCTTGATGGAGCCGTATAACTCGAAGAGTGTCTCGTTAGACTCATCAATAGTCTGACCATTCCCCTGGATGGTGTTCAACATCTCGGCAAAGATCTCGGTCTTTCTCTTCAATCTGGCCACATCATCAGTCACTTGCTTCTTGTTTTCCTGCGAAGTGTCCTTAAATCCAGCCATGATCTTCATCAACTTGTTTGCTTCTTGCAAGTCTTGAGGCTTTCCTCTACGAATCAATTCTTGCAATTTGGCCGAGTGCACGATTGCCTCTTCCTTCTGAATGTCCTCCAATGACTTCAAGTTGTCGGAAGGATTTAATACCGCAGCATCTTCCACCTTGACCTCAGGGAAGATGTAGCCCTTGTTCAAGAGCAAACGGTGCATGTCTCTAATATAGCCGAAGTCCTCCTTATACTTAGAGGTCTTACAGATGGTCTGGTACCATTCCTCGATCTGCGCCAAAACCATCCTCTGAACACTGTTATAACGCAAGGTGGGTCTCTCTGGAAACTTCTTAACCAATTCATTAAGAAATTCCTTTCTTGAGATCTGCAAGTGGAATGGGTACCCACAGTTCTTGACTAAATTGTCCAATAAATGGAGAGCCAACTTGGCTGTCTGAGGGTCCCGCTGATTGATCAATTTGGCCACACAAATGGCCGCTTCACGTGGCACAGAGCCCTGTTTGGCGTTGACATAGTCACAGATCTCCAAGTTCAATGCCAAGTTAGGTTCCAGCAAAGTTGGACGACAAGCCCGATCTGGAGGTTAGCAAGATTCGTATGAAAGGAGAAATTTCGGCATTACATACAGATTCGGCGCAAGAGCTTGGGGTTTATATTGGAAAGCGAGTAAGACCCCGACGAGCTCGACGACATGGTTCAATTGGTGATAATATTGTTGCTTAGGGGCGGATGTGGTAATTTACCCTCTTGGTGACATTCGCCTGGTGTACGGGTTTTCTCTTGAGATAGTTCACCAATTACGATGAAGGGGCCTGCTTGAGTGTTTAAATAAAATTAGATGATCAAACTATGCTACGAAGAATTGGAAAATGAGAAGATATTCTTGCTGTTTGTTTGGTATTATGATGTTTCTTATCTAGCTTTAGTATTTAACTTGTCCCAGGATGTACGGGTGTAGAGCCGCCTTTTCCTGCCTCAATCCTAAAGATTACCGATCTAAACCATGAAAGACGATGATCCGCTCGAAATTAAAGATTTGGCTGTAAAGTATGACTATCTAATCTACAAAATCAATGACCATATAGCCAATTTGGCAGACATCACCCACCAATCTGTCTCCAATAAGCGTAAATTGATCGACGAGGAGTACTTTGACCAGCAGCTACATTTGGACGAGCAATTGGCTGATGCCGACCGCCTAATTGACGAGTGTAAAGAACTTGAAACGCTATTTATGAAGCTCGATCAGTTGTATATGTTTGTGGGAGACTTTAAGCAGCGAGTGGCTACCTTAGAACAAGAGTTTAGTCTACTATAGAGCAAGAATTTGGTCTACTTTAGAGATCAATATATCTGAAATTTATTTCTTTCAATTAAGGTACAAAGTTCTTGTCACACCATCACTTCCGGCCTCGCGTCATGTTTCGTCAGAGGTTTGGTGGTGACCGCCGCTAGCTTTTCGTACTTATGTACCAAATGCTGCTCCAACAACACAAAGTTTCGCAGATTACACTTGTACAATACATTGATGAAATCTCCAACCAAAGGAATCAAGCCAATTCCAAAATCCATGACGATATTGCTTTGCATTTTCCTACGCAACAGTGGAGGAAGACCACCTTCAATCTGGTCAGCTTTCCTCAACAATTGCATCGCAAACATCATAGCAATGAAGTCTCCAATCCACGGAATTAAGCCAATGATACCTGCCCAGCCAATCCGCAAGCCACAGAGACTCAATTGCAAGTCCAATCTATATGCCTTTCTCTTCACGGATTCCAACACTTTCAAGTCGTGTTTCGGGATGAATCCTGGAAGCTTTCTTCTCCGCTTGGCGCCTTTCCTTTGGTAAAAGTGCAAGTCATTTTCTGGAATTTCTTCAAAGTATGGATCCGACGTGGGACCCATAGCAACAAGGCTATCCAAGTTTGTCTTAGGTTAGTAGAGGTCGGAGAATTGGTTGGAGAAACTGTGGGCGAACATACCTTCTTCAAGAAGTATTTGTATAAGAGCTGGGACATTGGAGAAAAGATTTAGGAATGAAGGGTTGCTCTTTTTTGCTAGAGTTTTTATGTTGTTGTGACGGGTTTGAAAGCTAGCAATGATACGGCTGGCTCGTCATGCATAGACCTTGGGATGGCTGTGCGCAATGAATAAATCCATATGCAGATGAAATGGAATTATATTTGTATGTCATAAATCATCACTCTTGCAACCTCCTACGTCGCCTACACCTTCTTGAGTTTTTTCAACTTGGCAAAATATTCCTTGCGCAAGTTCCTCAAGTCTGGAGGCTGCTCGATCCCCACCGTCTTACGGACCGCGTCCACATCCTGCTCGAGAATATTTTCCCAGTAGACGTTAATTAATGGCTTGGAGTTGAGCCCGCTTCTAAATGCCCATGGATAGTAGATATTGTACAACCGTTCTCTTTGCGAAGGCTTTAAGCGCAAGGGTGCCAAAAGTGCCCCGAGTCCTGGCATTATAATGCCCATGTTCATAAACTCCAACACCTTAACAGCAATCTCACCCTCAATAATGATGGGCAACCCAGTAATTGCATGGTAGAAGTCGTGGCACTCTCTGTATCTCTGGTAAATGTATGCTAACTCCTCGTTGTCAATGTAACGCACAGGTACTCTTGTGTCGGGTGAAACGCCTTCACGGTCGAGCCATTCTACGTAGGTACGGCCAACCGAATTCTTAGGAAGCGACCTCAAATGCTCCAAGTTCAATGAGGTGCTGGTGATTCTTGGGCGCTCACGCAAAATCTGCCGTCCAACCGGGTCGGATAACATCTGCTTTTGGAGCCTACGCAAGACTGGCGTGATGGCCGTCGATTCTCCAAGTGCCACGATATTCATGTTCTTTTCTGGATGGAAGTACGATCCAATTCCGGAACCCAAGAACATCATCAACTTCTCTATGCCATAAAGTGGAATGTGACCCGGATATTCGGGTTCCCTTCTCTTGAAGTACTTGTTTTCACCAGGTTTGATTTTCTGTCTGTTCATATCCTCATTGACGTCGTGGTAGTGAAGTTCTCCACGTTCCATTTTGGATGCGAGACGATTGTTCTCATTGAAAGCCAAGGAGCCAAGCGCCGTAGCCAACGCCGAGAAGATCAAGCCACGTTTCTGTGTCACTTGTAATGCAGAACGTGCCACCAGTGAACGTACGAGCATTGTTGAAGAAGCAAAGATGAACAGAGATGAAGTGGCTTCGTATAGCACAAGTGCGACGATGGTAAAACATCCATACATCCTGACACCACTGTTCCACTGGCTCCACTTGGGTATTATGTGGAGTGCATGTAGTGACAATTAGACTCGTTGTCTTGCCCTTTAGTTCTCACCGTTGCCTTTCTCATACAAACCTGGCCTACAGTAACTTTCGCACCCAATTATTTGCCTGACTGGTAGAGATATCCAGCAATCACAACGAAAAATCCTAGCATCACTCCTTGGTTCTTATAATGGGAAAACTGATTGGTGAACTGATTGAAGTAGGCCTTGCGCTCGTCATGTTTCTCCTTTGTAGCCTCCACCACCTCCTGGTGTTCTTCACTCTCAAGGTCGGAGCTATTTGAGATTTCCTCGATCTCCTCGGATGCCTCGGGCGAAATTTCCTTTAAAGACTTGCTGGCACCAAAGTCGAACGACGAGATGTCAGCCAGGTGACGTGCATCTCTGCTGTTGTAGCTGTCGTAGGCGTAAGAGTCGATGGTGTGAGCAGCTTCGCCAGAGTTGGAGAAGCTGAGTTCGTTGTCACTTGTGATAATCTGCTCTTCCTGAGACCTGAGTCTCTTCAAGGCATTCTCGTGTTCTGTGCGTAATTTAAACATTTCGTTCTCAAGAAGTCCCACCACACTGCGGTGCTCTTCGTTCTTCTGTTCAGACTCTACCTGTAACTTCCTCATTTTCTCTTTCTCAGCCCGCAACGACTCGTCAAACTTGGCCTCGGCCTTTTGCACTTCACTCTTCACATAGTTAGAGTTGAGCGAGTCAACTTTAGAAGAGTAATTGGCGAAAAAATTTTCAAGAGACTTCAATGTCGAGTTTTGCTGTTTAACCCTCACCAAGTTAACCATAAGCAACTCAAGCGTGGACTCCAAGTCATTGGAGTTGACGATGTGGGAGTTGTTAAAGATGCCTGCGTTGACATACGACTCGGACGACGCAGCCAACGAGTCGTCTAGGGATGGTACTACATCCGCAAACATGGCATTTTCGAATGCTTTCTGGGCCTGGGCCGTGGGATCGCTTTCCGCCTCATCGGGCTCATCCTTATTAGGCAGAAGCAGCGCAAACACACTCTGGATGAAGTCCAAATGTTGCATCTCTGATGCACTGAATCCGTTGATTACGTCTTTGGTAAGCAGTGGAAGACCACTCAACACTGAGCCCTTCGGATTGTTCGACACCACGTTGATGTTTTCGATTTTGGCACTGATTTGCTTGTGACTGGTCTCCAGCTGGATGTTGAAGCCCAAGTTAATGATGTCGCCCACAGTCACTGGGACGGGCTCAGCGCCGATTTTATCGGAGTTGACAAATGTTCCATTGGACGACCCCATGTCTTGGATCATGAGCTGGCCCGTTTTAGGTTCAATGAACATACATGCATGGTTTCTACTGAGAACCCGCGAGTCGAAGTAGCCGTTGGTGACGTGCGGTTTGATCTTTGTACCGGTTGGTCTGCCTAGACGACATGTTTCTGGGAAGTAAGGAACATGGATATGTTTCTTGACAAAGGTATCGTTCAACGGTACAAGCGTCACATAGTACTCGGCCTGTTGTCGGCGTGGTGGTTTGTGGTCTCTGTTGGCAAGGTGGAGGCCGTTTCGGCCAGTTGCCAGAGTGGATCCTCTGGGTTGAATGAAAACTGGAGGAGCAACCACCTGAGATTGTGAGTTTGATCTGCGTCTGGTGGCGTGAACTTCCTGTTTTGGTACCGGCGTGTCGCTCAGAAAGAGCTCCGACACATTGAGTACCGAGGTGTCTGACTTGCTCATGGGGAATAGATGGTTGATGAAATGTTTCTGGTGTCCTCGCACCCTGCATGTGTCGAGGATCTAGGCTGGGAGATATTAGGTTGAGAGAAATGGAGGTCAGCCATGGGAGAAATATTTATAACTACGATTACTTAAATGGTGAAGTAGAAAATTGTGATTTTGCACAGTTTAAGAGGTTAAGGCGGCGGTTGTGGAGAGTTCATAAGCCATAGAGTCGCGTTACATATAGCTAAGTGATGGAGATGGTATATGAGATGTGAAGGTGGAAGTGCGAAGTAAATGGGATTCGGTGGATGGTGGAGGTGAATTTTTTTGATCCATGATGGGTGATTTCTTTTCCCTCTTTTTGATTTTCGTAATCAGATCGTTGTCTTTCCGTTTTTGTCTATGTTCGTATCTATTCGTAAATCTATCGTTGTAGTTTAAGCATTTTGGTGCAGGTGATTGAGTGAGATTTAATAGTTAAGGTTGCCTAGTCGGATTATATAAAGAAACGATGTATACGTATATAATCTATACATTGATAATGAAATTAGTATAAAGAAATAAGATTAAGAAAAGAAAAAAAAAAAAAAAAAAAAAAAAAAATAAAAAAAAAAAAAAAAAAAAAAAAATAAAATCGAGAAGAAAGAAAAAAAAAAAAAATGAAGAAAAAAGAAAACCCGCCACAATATGAAAACAAGAAAACTAAACTAAAACACCCATAATCATAGCAGCAGCCATCATCGAGAACCCGACAGAGTTCTGGAGAGCGCCGGAGCTTTCCGTGGTAGTGGAAGCTGGCGCCGCTGCAGCAGATGATGAGGCTATCACTTCGGTCGTCGTCGGATTCGTAGAATTGACGCCGCCGGTGGCCTCAAGGTTGTATAGCGCAGTTCTTGGGTTAGTCAAAAGTGTTGCAACAGAAGATACTTCAAAAGTTTGCAAACCGTGGCGTGTAGTAGTTACAACTGTGGCATGAGTAGCTTGAAGACCCAGACCAGTCCGGGAGATTTTGAGACTGGTGTCCAAGACAGGCTTGGTCGTAGGCTTTGAGCTAGTCGTAGACGCAGCACTGCTACTACTGGGAATACTACTACTTGTAGGAGTACTGGATGTAGTAACAATACTTGAGCTACTCGATGAAGAGTAATAGGTAGAAGTGGTGGGAGCAGCGCTGCTTGAAGTAGTTGATTCAACAGTACTGGAAGTAGTAGGTGCTTCCGAAGTAGAAGAGCTGGATGTCGAAGACGAGGTGGTGGCCGGAATAGAGCTCGATGTGGGAGCCGCTGAAGAGGTTGGAGTCTCAGATGTAGTAGGAGCAG
>Ga0160505_100090_pt1 | contig 71287 bp, 52 predicted proteins | sample DIDeMG_FD_108225 | JGI IMG/M metagenome (GOLD analysis project Ga0160505, IMG submission 108225) | Enriched chicken feces microbial communities from UW Madison campus, WI, USA - DID2874_E49_Stillage MG | ecosystem: Host-associated > Birds > Digestive system > Large intestine > Fecal ... | reverse complement strand
TAAGGGTTGTGCCTGGTTGGAGTTCCGGTATGAAGAATTGGTTCTGGTTGAGCCAGACCATGTTTTATTTTGGATCCAACTGCATTTTGCTTTATTTTTCCAATCCCTTTTCTATTTTTTTTTTTCTGTTTTTTTTTTTTTTCTCTTTTTTTTTTTAGATGTGTAACTTTAATATAGATTGTACACTGAACTAAGTAAGGTAGCTATCACCTAGTATAAATTGCCTATAGAGAACAAAAGAGCATGTCTAACCAGATATAGTCAAACTTGGCAATCGTGCAATTCTTTCTCCGATTTGTGCATGGAAGGAGAGGTAGAAGCTGCCTAATTGCCAAATTTAGCACTTGAGATTTTTACTCCCACTCACTTCGAAGCAACCTACAGAATCCTACTATATTAATGGAACTTCTGAAGTGCAAAATATCAACATAGTCGCACAATTAGAATCATAGTTAGGTGTCAAATTGGAGGAGTTAATCCGCCAGCAATCTTCCGATTGGAAGTCCCAATAAGTAATGCACCACCTTTACTGTTCCATTAGTCAAAGACCGTGTAACCAAAGGCTCATAATTAGAACAAGACTTGATATATATCCAGCGCCGTGGCTTTTGTAGCCAATTGCACCAAATGACAATATCGAGGGCCAATCTTCCTGAATCATTTCGTATGAGGAGTCCAGTGCTAGTCACTGGAGCTACTGGATACATTGCGGGCTGGATCATAAAGAAACTCTTGGAGGAGGGAGTTATTGTGCATGCTACAGTTCGGGACCCCACCAACGAGAAGAAACTAGAGCACCTCAAAAAGTTAGACATGGAGAATCCTGGTCAATTGAAACTATTCAAAGCCGACTTGTTGGAAGCAGGCTCATTTGCCGAAGCAATGCAAGGTTGCACGGCTGTTTTCCACATAGCATCACCATTTACGACCCGATTCGTCGATGTGCAGAAAGATTTGGTAGATCCAGCGTTTTTGGGTACTAAGAACGTGTTGGAGACGGTGAATAAAACTGCTACTGTGGGTAGAGTGGTTGTGACTAGCAGTATTGTAGCCATCTACGGAGACAACAAAGATATCGAATTAGCTCCCAATAAGATTTTGACAGAGAGACAGTGGAACACCACATCAACTCTAGAACATAATCCTTATCGATATTCGAAAACATTGGCCGAGAAGGAAGCATGGCGGATCCACGATGCTCAATCCAGATGGAAATTGGTAGCTCTTAATCCATCGCTTGTTTTCGGACCCAGCTTGGCACAAACTGGATCAGAGAGTTTCACATTAATGCTTCAGTACGGAGATGGCACTATGATGACTGGATGCCCTAAGCTTGGCTTCGGAGTTGTTGATGTTCGAGATGTTGCAGAGGCTCATATTAGGGCAGCATTTTCTGACGACGCTAAGGGCAGATACTTAATCAGTGGGGGTAATACAAGCATTTTAGAAGTGAGCAAGGCGCTCCAATCGCAATTCGAAGGGTTTCCGCTTCCTAAATTTGAGCATCCGAAGGCTTTTGCATGGGTAATAGGTCCATTGGTGACAAAAAGATTAACGAGAAAGTTTGTTGCGCTTAATGTTGGGTTTCCATTCAAGGCAGACAACTCAAAGAGTGTTATTGAGTTGAAGCTTGAGTATAGACCCTTGCACGAAACAGTCCAAGAATTTTTTCAGGAGCTCGTTGACAACAAAAGGTTAAAGCCGAAATGATGTAATAATATATAATTAATGTGAACAAGAAATTTACGAGATGAAAGAAAGGTTGAAGTTTGATCACAAATGGACGGTCTACTGCCCCTTCGGCCCCAGGACGTTTTTTATCGACTTCCAATTTTTCTGTTGTGACCTGAGTGAAAGCTGACTTGTCGGTTGTTGCATCTGGACATGTTTTTCTAGAAGTGGCAACTCGCGTAGCCGAACGGTGAAAGCTTTGGTAATGATAGATGGATTTTAGCAAACTTGGTTTATCTATCCTCAACGGGACTACGATCATGCCATTTAGCATGGTTCCTGATATAGTGCACAATACACAAATGCTTAAAACGAAGAAAGAACAGATGAATTTATTGTTGATTTTGTATACAACGGCTCAATAATTTTGGTCGGGATTTTCACAACGATTTTTATTTCGACACGAATTCCTGGTTATTCAACAATTCTTGATCTTTTGTGGGCAGAATGTTTTAATGGCCGAGGTAATGAAAGATCCCCATCATGCACCTCATATAATCTACCTTATCCAGGAAAATGTTATATGCATTCAATTATCGCCTTATTGCCAAATGGCAATGGAGGCGAATTAAAAACAAAACCTTGGTTTTGTGGTCGGTGGTTAACGTTCAGCATCTTACCAGATAAGGGGTAAATTTGTGGGGGGTGCTAATGCTCGTTGTGAAAGTAAGTGCTCAGCACCATGTGAGTTTTAGAACCGGAATGGCCAAGAGCCGAATGCTTTGAACAGCTGAAGAGAAAGTACAACCGAATAAGCATTAGCTAAATAACTTTCTATATCACTCTATCGGCTTGCCTAGCTACAATTCAAGTATATTATTGACATCACGAAGCCACTAAAGAACTTGCAATGTTTCAGGTCACATGCCCTTCATCATAATAAATGCAGATGTAACAAGACACGGACCACTGAAAATGGTCCTTCAAACGTAAATTCCTATTTTAGTGATCACTAAAAACTTCTCAGGTTCTTAGTTTTCCATTAAGTTATCATAATGTTCCCACGCTTTATGTTTAATGCATGTGGATTGCGAAATTCATTTACCGTATAAGGAAATGCTAATCACGGTGGTACACTTGATGAAATGATTCAGTCATGAAAGTCAATTGAGCTGCAAAGTTACTCATTAGAATATCTTTTTGTCCGACGGAAAATTAGGAAGGCCACCAATCAAGTAGCTTTGCGATAAAAATGATTAAACCAGTGGCAATAACCTAGACCTTAGAAGTGCGACATCTGAAAATGATAGTCCGCTGATGAAGAACCGTGTACCCCATGGCTCATAATATTGCTAGCAAGTTGGTATATATTCAGGGTGACATCTGGGAATTAATACGTAATCAGTAATCAACATAATTACAATGTCGTCGTCAATGCTCCCTGAATCTTACAGCATCAAAAGTCCTGTGCTAATCACAGGAGGGACAGGTTATGTTGCTGGATGGATCATCAAGAGACTCTTGGAAGAAGGCATTATTGTGCACGTTGCAGTACGGGATCCATCCAACGAAAAGAAGGTAGCTCATCTCAAAGAGCTTGAGTCAAAAAATCCTGGTCAATTGAAGTTTTTCAAGGCAGAATTGTTGGAGGAGGACTCATACACTGAAGCAATGCAAGGTTGCACGCTTGTTTTCCATACAGCTTCACCTTTTACCTCTAAAATCACAGACCCTCAGAAAGATTTAGTGGACCCTGCCCTATTAGGTACGAGAAATGTATTGCAGTCAGTCAACAAAACACCAACAGTCACAAGAGTGGTGCTAACCAGCAGTATTGTGGCCATATATGGAGATAACAAAGATATTAAGTCAGCTCCCAACCATACTTTAACTGAAGACCAATGGAATACCACCTCAAGTGTGGATCACCAGCCATACCCATATTCGAAGGTTGTTGCTGAAAAAGAGGCATGGAAGATTCATGATGCTCAAACCAGATGGGACTTAGTTACTGTCAATCCCACACTCGTCTTTGGACCCAGTTTGACTCCAACCACATCGGAAAGTTTTGCAATAATGAAGCAATTTGGTGATGGTACCATGAAGTCGGGGTGTCCCAAACTTGGGTTGGGAGTTGTGGATGTCAGAGATGTTGCCGAAGCTCATATAAGAGCAGCATTTACTTCTACCGCGAAAGGGAGATACCTCGTCAATGGCAGCAATACCACCCTTTTTGAAATTGGCAATGAACTTAGGCCCGAATATAATGCTTACCCACTTCCCAAGTTTGAGGTTCCTAAGGCTCTTATCTGGCTTGTTGGCCCTATAGTTCTGGAGGGTTTTACGAGAAAGTTCATTTCACAAAATGTGGGATTCCCTTTTAAAGCAGACAATTCGAAGAGTGTGAGAGAGTTGAAGCTTGAGTACAAACCTTTACGTGAGACCGTCCAGGAGTTTTTTCAAGAACTCATTGACAGCAAACAGGTGAAGGCAAGATGATGACGAATGTCGATAAACTTCTGGATTGAATTAAGGCAAAGACAAGCAGACAACAAGTCACCATTTCGCAAAAATGCAATTATCGCGCTAGCATTTTAAATGAATATTCTGTGTTATTGCAATTATTATTACTCAGAAAATTTTTGCATGCACCACGGCTGTAGAATGGTTTATCGGCATATAAACATATAGTTACGCAGAGATCTGTCACTTTCACGTCAATCGTTTAGTTCGTTGACTGCTGCGTCGGTGGGAATGTTTTCCATCATAGGTGACGAAAGAGCAAATATCGTAAGTCTCTTATGAATGACATGTACTGTCGGCCTGCTATATTTGCGGCATTGTTTAATAAAGCTATCGTCCAGGAATATACACCACTGAGGTTACAGATCCCGCCCGAAAAGGAAAAATGTCGTAAATGCAAGGATACCATGATTATCGGATCTGAATTTGAAGAGATTGATACTTTGATTAAGGTAACCCTCAGTATCATTACGAACAATCAAAGATTCTGATGGTTACATGTATTGGACTTGAAGAACCCACTAAAATACGCGATGCGGCTTTAAACAGTGTCTTAGATGTATAAATATAGACAACAAGTTTCAAACAACTAATTCTCCGCAAGCGATGACTAAGCGCCTCCTAGTAAAAAGAAATGATTTGCAAGATTTTTATTGAAGTTTCAGGAAAAATCACCACGTAGTTCATACTTTCAGTACCTGAACTTTCACAATCTGTGTGTTCATTATTTGGAAAGTTCGTTGGTGGTGAAGTATTTGAATTATTCACATTTCATATCTTTAAACCATTTGAGCCTGTCATTAATTGAATCATATTAAGGAGTGACTCTGGTGCCATGCATACTTGATGTACAAACTTTCCTCTTTTATTCAACGATCGTGCATCTACTGTGGCTCTGTCCAAAATAACTGCACATCCAAGAACTTGCAAATCAAATTAGCATATAATAAAAAAAGCTCTGATTTTGCCGTGCTGGTAGGCAGTACAATAACCACCAGGGGCCTATGAAAAACATTAAATATGTCAATTAGTTTGGGTCGGCTCCAAATTGGGCATTCTGATCCGGCACACAGTCTCGAAGTATACATGAAAGCCCTAATTCGGGTTTTCGGGTTTCTTTCACTTCAGAAGTTCGTCTGGCCAATTCTTTCTGGATAAGGTCATCTCAGTTCTTAATTGTCTTTGAAAATCGTTCTTACCCGAGTTCGACCCTTCGCTGATTACTGATTTCTGACCACAACGTCTAATATCGTCATAAGTAATCAATGGCTACTGGCAAGGAGATTAGAATTGTATCTCTTTTGATACTCGATACGGTGTTCTTCCTTTTGGAAGCCATCATCGGTTACACCGTTCACTCTTTGGCTCTTATTGCAGACTCTTTCCATATGTTGAACGACATTGTGTCGTTAGTGATTGCACTCTGGGCTGTCAGAGTCAAAAATTCCAAACCTGCTGATGGCAAGTACACCTATGGCTGGCAAAGAGCAGAAATTTTGGGTGCATTGATCAATGCGGTGTTCTTGTTGGCACTTTGCTTTAGTATCATCATCGAGGCCATCCAGAGATTCTTCGACCCTCAAGTTATTTCGAACCCCAAGTTGATTTTGGTGGTGGGAACTGCTGGGTTGATTAGCAATGGTGTGGGTCTTGTGTTGTTCCACGAACACGGACACTCCCATGGCCATAGCCATAGTGCTTCCGTAGAGGAGGAGAATGTGGGCCACTCACATGAGCATTCCCACGGAAGCATTGAAGGTAATGGCTCAAGTAATGGTTCAAGCACCAATATTTCAGAGTACTTGCCCGATACTGTGGTGGACAGATACGACGAAAGATCTTCGTTAATGTCCAAGAAGCAAGAGAAGCAGAAGCACAAGAAGAAATCCATGAATATGGAAGGTGTGTTCTTGCATGTCTTGGGAGATGCTTTGGGAAACATTGGTGTTATTGTAACTGCTTTGTTCATTTGGAAGACAAACTACTCTTGGAAGTACTATAGCGATCCTTTGGTTTCTTTGCTCATTACGGCAATTATTTTCTCGTCCGCTTTGCCTTTGTGCCGCAAATCGTGTAAGATTTTGTTGCAGGCTACCCCAGCAAATGTTAACTCCAATAAGATTGTGGAGGAAATCACCTTGATTCCCGCAATCAAATCCCTCCATGACTTCCATATTTGGAACCTTAACGAGGACTTCTTGGTTGCCTCTGTTCATATTGAATTGAACAGTTCGGAGCAAGATGAAGCTGTCAGCGAGAACGAGACGATTAACAAAGCAGCCTTTGTGGAAGTTGTGGGACTTGTCAGAGAGATCTTGCATAAGTACGGTATTGATAGTGTCACTATCCAGCCCGAGTTTGCTACTAGAAAACCTGGTTCTGTCTACGGTGCAACCACCACCGCTGCCTTCTGTGGAAACTAGATAGAGGGCGACGCAAAAACTACCAAAATGGAGCTAATGCCTAAATGTGTCTATTATTTATGCATATATTGAATTACTATTTTACAAAAGTGAACTTTGGGGAATCATATAAGTAGTAAAAGTTGCAAGGACTGGACTCTGAGAGAAGAGCCATTGATATCGATGTGCATAAGCGAACAATCATTCAGGCTCATTCTCGACGCCGCAAGTGTCACTTTACTTACGAATCAAGTCCTTGACGTAGATAGTTTTGTAGGGGACCTTCAGAACGTGGTATTTGTTCATCTTCTTGGCCTGGCCATCGGGGTACTTGACGTTAGGTTCGCTCTTAAAGAACGAGAAGCCAGTCTTTGAGGTGCCTTGCGTTCTGATGGACGCAGAATCTGATGTCTTCAGGTGGATCGATCCAGCGTAACCTGGTTGTGGGGACTTCATTGTGCCCAACCTCAAATCAAGTGAAGAAACTCTGTTGGAGTTCCGTGTGTAGTTTGAGGTGACCAAGTTACTCTTTTGAGTTGAGGTTCTGCTGAATGATTGTCTTGGTTCTTCCTTGACTGAGACTGGTTTGGAAGAGTGTGCTTTTGAAGCCGGCGGTGGAGGCACAGAGATAGGTGCAGAGATCTTCAATGGCTTAGATGAAGAAGAGGAAGAAGAACCACCAAAGAATGACAGCAACTTGCCACGGAATGAACTCTTCTTCTTCTGGGAACTGGTCGTCGACATCACAGATGGGGTAGGGGTTGACTCCTTCTCGAATTTGGCTCCAACGGGTAGCTGAGGCAACTCTCTGTTCTTACTCTGTAGACTGGAACGAGTTCTTTGCAATGCCAAAGATGCCAGACTGTGGTGTCCCTTGTTGGTCATGCTAACATTAGCCATGGAGAGACTAGCAATTGGAAGCTGAGGTTGGACAACCACATTTTCTGGATTATTGTACCCCAAGTCTTGCATTTCCTTCTTCAAAATGAAGCTGCTTCTCATGAAACCCAAAGAAGCTCTCTGGCCGGAGCTAACTCTTGATGAAAGAGAAGGCACAGAGCTGGAGAAGCATCTATTTTGGTATGGGCTGTTCTCGAAAATGTTGGTGTGGTGAACATGGGTAGTGCTCAAAGGAGCCATAAAGGAAATGTCACTCTGTGTGCTCTTGTGTCCCTTATCGATAACCGGAGAGTGGCCAGAACCAGATGAGATGGAAGACTTGTAGTCCAGGTTGTGCAAAGACAAGGAGGAGGTACGAGAAGAATAGCCGTCGTCGGAGCCCTTCTCAGAGTTGTCAGCGTAGTTGGAAGAACGGTCAGAGTATTGAGAACGCTCGTCATCATGTTCAGACTCAGCAATTGGGGCCAAACCCTTGATGCCAAAGCTGTTGTGGTCAAACACCGGACTTCTCTGCTTTGTCAGGCTGAAGTCAATCTCATCCTCCAACTTAAACTCGTCGTCATAATCGCTGACTTGTAATTCGCTGGAACTAGTGGAAACCAGACGTTGTGGGATATGCATGTTCAAACTCAAGTCCGAAGGAGTTCTCTTGTGAGAGGTCTTGCGGCGAGGATCATATGGGTGGATATTTGCTGACTCCTTAACTTCCAAGTCCAATCCCAACTCTTGAAGTTGAGCAGATGAGTTTCTTCTGCTTGATCTGGGAGTCAAAATAGGCTCCTCCATACTTGGACGACGCCTTTGTGGTCTGGGGTCAAACAGTGAGCTCTCAGAGGGTTGAGGCGACAAACTATTGCTTCTGTTGGCCACATTAGCAACGGCCTTGATTTCCTGAGGTGAAATGAAACTTGCAGGCACCTTGACCAGCACTGGTGCCTTTGGGCTTTCAGTTATCGATCTACGGAAACCTTTATATTTCTCGTTTCCACCGAGGTCGATCTTGATAGTGTTTCCAGAAATCTCCTGTTGTGGGGTTTCAGGAGCAAGGGGAGCTGGCGACTTGTTGAGGTTCAAAGGACGAATCTCTTCTTCTGAAGCTGTTGACTTATTAGTGTTGCTGATAACAGAGCTGACATCGGACTCATCGTTCAGCAAGATACAGTTGGCGATGTAAACGTAGACTTTGATCCACAAGGTCTCCAATCCGGAGTGGAAGCTGCTTCCTAAAGTTTTGCGCAAGGTGCTAATCATCTCGCCTCCCATAGGCTCCAAGTACTCAACACCGTACTTGACTATACTGGGGTTTTCTTTGATGAACTCATCAGTACACTCGTTCAAAATTGCCTCATCGTGTAAGTAGGTCATGGTAAACTTGAGGAGTTCCTTAAACAAGTACTTTTGTTCATCCAAAATTGCCTTTTCGGAGAAAAGTTGCTTCAACTCTGCATTGTTGGCAAGCATACTGGCGAAGGCATTATTGATAAAGTCATCTTCACTATGGCGCCCTTGAGCTATAACATCAGCCCAAGAACTTCTGACTTTAATGAGGTCGGGCGTAGACAAGTCTAAGCTGGTCATTTTAAATGTTCGACAAGAATTATGAGTTATTGGTTGCAAAAGGTTGGAACCTGGCGACGAAAAGTATTAATAAAGTAGAACAGTATGTTTTGATAATGTCTGAGAGTGGCAGGTTTTGGGATTTATATATATTGCAAGCACAATGTACTCCACATTACTGTGAACTTCCTACTACTTTAAGTTAAATGATGGTGCCTAAATTACCCATCCTGGAATAAGCCCTATCGAAGCTTAGTGCAAATCCTATTAACATACCCTTTTGGGGTATTACTGCATATAATTGGGTTCATTGATAACCTTTTTTTCCCAATCCAGTAAGTAATGATTCGCTACTCTCAGTAATTTCCCAAAAACCTTCTGGAATAGGAATTTCTCCTTTGCCTTCTTTTGACATGAGGTTTGGCCCAACTGCCGTCATTTTCATGAGCAACTCTAACTAAATTTTTCCCAGTAGGGTAGTGTTGAAATAAAATCGGCGCTTACACACTGAGGTTCATCGTTGACATGACCAATGGAAAAGGCATTTAAAGTGGCTAAGGAAGCGATTGTTCTTCCCACATAAAAAAAAGTTTACCTAAAGAAACCATGTATAAATGTAATGTGAGAGTTTTCAAAATATCAGTAGTTAGTTGAAGTTTCTCCTGTTGAGAGTCATGCTCACATTTTGACAGGTGCACTCTGAACTGCCGAATTCAATCACTATAGTTCAATTATATCACTATTCACTTTTGTGGAATTCAATTCTATTTTGAGAGCTGGGATCTTGCCTCGAATGTTTCTTTGCGGGACCACACATACTTAGGTCAAATTCTTTGTCATCATTTCCATGCCTTTCTCTACATTAAAAGTTTTCTTTAGTTTTCGATTATATATATTACCCTCCCAAACCTATTTTTGCATTCTTTTACAATAGCTAGTGGTCAGCGGACGCTTCAGGGGAGTTCAATGGACTGTGAAATTGTTCGTTAGTATTCCTCTCCGTACCACCTACCCACTTCTCTGCCTTCTCCAACTGAGCATTGAACACTGACGTCAATTTGCCAATCATCTCCAACGACTCCTTAGCAAAAACGACCACCCGGTCATTCCCTCCTTCGGCCGTAGAAACTGCACTCTGTTGAATGTGGTTGGGCAAGTCAAAAATGATCTGGCGGATCGTAGACTTTAACTCCACATCTTCGTCCTCCTTTTGAGTTTCTTCAGGAGCCTTCTCCAGTACATCCAATGAGCTGGGCTTGAAATTGGAGATCACATGGATGATCTTCTTGACTGTAGCCACAATTTCCGTCTGAGTCTCGGCCTCCTTGGGCAACTCCGCCTCTGTTGATGCCGGTGCAGTTTCTGCAATTTCATTGACTGCCGCTGCTTTACTTTCATGCATACGATCAGACTCCTCTTGTTTGACCCGGCTCTTATCAGACTCCTTATCCTTAATCTTTTGCTGGAGATACGTGACTTTCGTGCTGATATTGTCGTTGGCAAGCTTTAAAATATGCAAACAGAACTTTAAACGCTTTTTAATCTCGTTTCTGTCCTTAGGCTTTTCCAAACGTCTCTTCTTCTTGCGGCGGGCCTCCTCAAGCCGCGCTTGATGTATACTGTTCAAATTGATTTCGATCTTATTGAAAACAGGCATGGCAGCCTTCTCCACAATTTCTGCTGCATAGTTGAAAGTAGCGTAGTTTCTCTTACCCAGCTCGTAGTACTTGACGGCGTTGGTCACTATGGGTAGCTTTGAAACTGCATTGACCAGCTGCACGATCGGATGCTGTTGCTGGTGCAATTCCAGAAGCGATGTAGTCGACACAGGGGAAGCTACCGTGGATGCATGTTCGCTGAAGTCATAAGGCGGAGTGGAGTCCGTTTTGGTGAGTTGTGTCAACACCTCGGCGGCAGACATGAGATCCGAGTCGCTTCTTTGTTTAGTTGGTGACCCCTCGAAGGACCCCAGGACTGGTGTTGGAGACTCCAAGGGCGGGAGTTCTGGCTGGGAGTCCGACAAGCGCCGCTTTACCTGTCTGTTGCTTGGTTCGATGGTCATTCCAGAGTTTAAGTTTTGGCTGCTATAGGAGATTGTTGCTAGATTTTAATCCGCAGAAGTGGTAGAAATGATTTAAAACAATGGAGTTTAGTGCAACCTTGACAAAAAAAAAAACCAGGGGAAAGAAACCAAGAGATTAAGTATGTAAAGTTAACTACATGTGATTTTTTGAGTAAGGTCCTTTCTTGATGGGTCGGTGTGTGCAGGACGGGTAGGGTTACTAAGAAGCCCAGCTTGTAGTATATGGTGCAATTCAATGTTTCAGAAGGTATGTGAATGATTTAAATTCACGGGAAGAGCATTAATGTTTGCAAGAAAATATCGCCATAGAACGAAGTTTCTAGCCGATCTTGTAGAACTTCCAGAATGCCTGACGAATAGCATTGACTGGAGGTTCCACGCCTGTGATTTGGAAGAGGGGTCAGTGGAGACTTTCTTTTGTGAGCTTCGGTTGGTTGTGAACTCTTCCACTTGCAAGAGCCGCACATAACAGCTTGGTGCAGTAGAGGCTTTTGGTGTACATGTAGTGGACCAACAAATTGTTATGTGGGGAAGACAGGTATTGTGGGAGAGACTAGCAAATCAATCAACACTATATGTTTAGTGCTTCATTTTAATGAATGGGTGTTTTAAAATACTTAAAGTTTGGAATGTAGTGAATCATAAACTTTGTATTATGTTTGGTTCTAACTGCTTGTTTTCATTTTTTGGGGATTTCAAATTATCTGAAGTACCTCGGAACCTGATGGTGCATGGAATAGTTGTAAATCCGGAATGCATAAGAATTACTTAGGATCTTGCCACTATTGTGCGTGATTCAATTCCAAAGAAATGTTTCTTTCATTATCCTGAGTCCTTATGACATGGCTGATCCTGAGGAAGATTTAAGTTGATCTTTATTGATATCGAGGAAGCTTTGAGTCGATCTCATGAACGGTTTACTTTGTAAGTTTTCTCGGTGTTCCGAGTTCCTACTCAGTTTCCATTTAGGTGGCTTCACATAAGTTTCTCTACATGTCTCCTTATAAAAATTGGTGAAATTTGGAGAATAGTAGCGGGTCACCCAGGGCCACTAATTCTGTCAGAAATTCGAAATATGTAGCGAATAACTCATCGAATCTAGTGAGAGCCTAATTCTCATTCTCATGTGACAGTTCTGGACAAATTGGTGCATATTCCAAAAGGGATCAGAGATCGAATTTTTTTGGGAATTTTGCTGTTATTATATTTTATTGAGTGCAGCACTTTTGCGATTGAACTTGGATCTTTTCATTTTGTACAATAATGTGTTGAATTTAGAATCTTGGATGGCTGTCTGATCTGATGTTCGTCTCACTGTTAGCTAACACCGAATTCGTTTATGCAAATAAGTAGTGAACTTTAGCCAAGTTTTCTATTTTTTATTTTATGGTTATTGCTCCCAATAACACTAATCCGGAAGGATTACTGAAATAAACTCATATGGCGTTGATATGGTCTAAAGAGTCATGCTAAAGCAAGAGTTAAAAAAAACCTGTCTGTTTCAAACTAGAGTATTTACAGATTTGTATCGACGATTTACCAAAGCATTTTCGTTCTTTGCTTTCTACTATGTCGGAATTCTGCAATTGTGGCCCAGCTACTATCTAATTGTTACAAGAAACCACACAACACAATTGTAAAATAGGATTATCAACCATTCACTAACAATCACATTCAGCAAACATCATCCAACAAATTTCATCCAACAATCTTTAATTAACCAGTGACCCCATACTAATATTCAAATTATTAGTAATTTTCCGAGCGAAGCTCCGGACTAAGGCAATTTACCTGCAGACAGTAAAAGAACTTGCCAATGTTCAGCTCTCCCGCCACCAACACTGCCACATCCTAATCACTATCATCATCAATTGCCTCCGCATGTTCCATGGTCCGCTTATTCTATGCATCTCAAATTCATCTTCCATATCCTTCGATTCTCGAGGCTGTGGTGGCTTATCTTCCTGCAGACAACACACTTGCGGTCACTCTCCACCGCGATCAGGATTTCCATATAGGCTTGGCGATATGAAATGTCGAAAGAATCGATAACTAGTTTTCTTTTCAGCAATGGGAAGCAACGCTAAGAATGAACCCAAGGTTCCAGAAGGCTGGACAGCTCGTTATGATGACCAATATAAAACTTGGTTCTATGTCGATTTGAAAACGAAAAAGTCTCAATGGGATGCCCCAGAAGGCACTACATTCTCCGACGACGGAATCAAACCACCTCCTTACAGTCCGGACAGCAAGAAGGGCGGCAATGAGTCCAATTCTCGAGGTAATGTGGCCTCGCAGCCAAATTACAACCAGGGCGGCCACGGCGGCTATCAACAACAGGGGTACGGTGGTTATCCACAACAAGGAGGATACCCACAGCAAGGATACGGAGGCTACCCTCAACAGGGCGGATATCCACCACAAGGATATGGTGGGTACCCTCCACAGGGATATGGCGGCGGTTATCCTCAACAAGGATATGGTGGGTACCCCCCACAAGGCTACCAGCAATACCCTCAGCAACAGCAGTATGGAAGAAAGCCTGGAGGAGGTATGGGAATGGGTGGTGGAATGGCCTTGGGAGCAGGTGCGGGTCTTTTAGGAGGTTTGGCGCTTGGTAGTGCCATTGATCATGGCCAAGAAGAGGCTTATCAAGACGGATACATGGATGGAGCTGGTGGAGGAGATGACTTTGGTGGCGGAGACTTTGGTGGCGGGGACTTCTAAAGAATTCGCTGTATAACTTTCCCAGTCGGTGACTTCGGGGAATTTGATTCGACCGCAGTTGCTACTGGCTAGCATTTGATGGCAGCAACAAGACTAGGTAATGTCAGGTTCCATTGAGAGTTTGAAGTGCACCCAGCAGAGACTGGTTTGTCGGTAGAGCAATTTCTATGAATATATAGATAAATCGTAAACTTTTGCTGGAGTGGTGCCAAGAGGTCATTAAGTCAGTTTGGTATAGAATCAGATCAGTAATTGAGTCCCATAGAATTGACAATAATTGACAATAATTTACGAATGAATAGACACGTTGTAAGCCCTTAGAGTCGGACACCAAGAGGAGTTGCGAAGTACTAGGTCATGAAGAACGGAATTGCCTGATTTTGCAAAATTATGAATTAAAATGAAAATAGTGAAAATCGAAACAAATGATGTAGTTCACATAAATGTTTTCCGGAAATCTGAGATTGAGACTATCCATATGGTATATTGAGGAAGCACTGGAAGTCATCACACGAAAGACATAGAAATCACGAAATTTAAAATCATTATAACCACAATTATGACACCTTCAATCCATTCCCATATTTCTACTTCTAATTTTTACTCTTATTTCTTATTATTCTCCAACACCATCCATTAATCTCGATGTATCGACATCACACCCGTGCACCATCAAATCCACCAACCAAATTCAAACATTTTCTAATACGCAAAATTCATCAACCACAATGAGATTCACCAGAGTGTTAAGACAAGCCGAGGAAGTTTTGGTGAGAGCCGCTTCTGGTAACCCAACCGGTTTGACTGGCTTGTACCAGCATCCTAATCCCAGACCAGCATTGATCTCCTTGTACAAATACACTTTGAACATTTTGGAGAAGGATTTCCCAGCCAACTCTGTTTACAAGCAGTCTGTGGAGAACATGACTAAGAACAGATTGAAGGTTGTGGAGGAAAACGAGATTACCGAGGCAATCGAGAATAAGATTGGTGGTGGATTGATCGAGGAGATCATTATTCAAGCCAATGATGAGTTGAACTTGGCCAAGGAGTTGTCGAAGTTGAAGGTTTGGGAGGAGTTGGAAGAGAAGCCACTTGAAGACCAGTGGGTTTACTTTGGTAAGAAGATCTAGAGCATCATGTATAGTAATTAACGTCATTAAGATGAGGCGTAGTGGGTGAGGGCATCGAATAATGGATAGAATAAACAGAAATGATAGAGGTTAATAGAGAAGGAGAAAAAGCGGAAACTTCCAACAAGGGAGAGAGCATGCCACAAGATTCTTCAAGAAATCTATCTAATAAAATTATGAAATCCCAAGGTGGTGTACGATACGTGAGAGTCAATTTTATTAGATTGAACTACTAATCGTTGCTACAAATTATTACCTTTTAATCATTGTAATTTCACTTTTCTTAACTATTAGCTGATAATACCATACAAAACAGGCTCCCATCAGGGATTCGATTAATATCAGTGGGGTTGAATCGGCACCATCTACTTAACAACACGAGTTCTTGAAGCCAGTGTTTCCCAGAGAAACGTCGATACCAGACAGTCCCTGAACTGGCTCCGAGTCCACATGCTTCTCCTGGATGATTCCTGCTAATTCGTAGAAAATGGACTCCACATTGTCGTTAGTCTTAGCACTGGCCTCCAAGAATGGAATGTTCAACTTCTGTGCCAACTGCTGTCCCTGCTCACGAGAAACCTGTCTGTTCTCCTCGTCGTCCAGCTTGTTACCTACCAAGAAAATTTGTGCATCGTCGTTTGCGTGTTGTGTCACTGTCTGGAACCAGTTCTCGACATTCTCAAAAGTTCTGGCATCAGTGACATCGTAGATCAAAACAATACCCATAGCACCTCTGTAGTAGGCGGTGGTAATGGTACGGAACCGCTCCTGGCCGGCGGTGTCCCAAACCTGCAATTTGATCTTCTTACCCTTGCTCTCAATTGTTCTGATCTTAAAGTCAATGCCGATGGTAGTGATGAACGACGGATTGAACTTGTCTTCCACAAAACGCAATAACAAACACGACTTTCCGACTCCGGAGTCGCCGACAAGCAACAACTTCATGATCATGTCGTAGGATCTGGATGGCGCCTTAGTGCTCATTTCTATACGAGGATTCTGTGGTGACGATGGCGGGTTAATTTGCAAATTTGAATCCACACAACTCAATGGTTTTCGATAATGAACGAACTAGCGGCGGTAAAATGCGTTATATACCTTGGCGATACGTCAAATGGGCGAGGTAGGAGTTCTGTCTGGCGTAGATTAATCGAATATCAGGAGGCGTGACGACACCATAATGTCCTGCACACTCTCGGTTTTTTAAGATATGGTGATTGAAGTCTAGGTTGGGACTATAAGAAAGGTGGGGACAATTGGTTGCTTTTATTGGCTTCATAAGTATCGGAAGGGCTATTATGTGGAATACCGAGATTTGAATCATGTTTTCACAACAATTAATTGACATGATCACAGTCCTTGATTGTCGCAATCTGGTATGGGTGTGAATGATTAATCTTGTAGGTACGAGAGGTGATTCTACTTCTTTATATTTACAGTATGAACACGAGAAAATAAATTTAGAATCTAGATTCCATATGATGTCACTTTTGTTTTCTTTTCTATATTTCCACTCAGTTCGACTCAATGTGAAATCTCTAGACTTCAAAAGAGAATCTGACCATGCATGCACCATGTAGGAACATGAACAGCCACTACAAACTAACAGACTTCAGATGATTAAGGCTTTCATAATTAATGGAGAAACATAAACAAAAGCGGATATAAACAACATCTAAGTCGACTTTCTAGTTCGCGTACATTACTCTATCTATACATCACAAGAACACCTCTGCGTTAATCTCCACCGAGGAAGCAGCATATGGAATCTCGAAGTGGCCCAAAACCTCGGGATGGAAAACTCCAATGGCTCCAATATGCTTTGGCTCAGCGCCTTCGCTGTGTCTGAAGAAAACCTTGGCACCCCTACCTGGGAAGAAGGTTGGGTTAGCATCGTCCTGCTCAATCCAGTAACCTCTTCTCTTGTCATCCTTAGGGTTCTCGATCCAAGGAGTTCTCATGGTCTGCATGACCTTGCCCAACAAACCCTGGACAAACTCGAAACCAGAGGTCTTACCAGCGTAGATAGCAGACCAGTTTCTCTGGTTAAAAGCTCCTCTTTCCAAAGTAGGGTCCTTCAACACAATGTCTCCACACTCAAACACCTTGATAGGCAACGAATGCTTTCTATTTTCCTTGATGGTCTTGAGGATACCTGGCAACAACGTGGTTCTGACCACCTGGTACTCCACGGTCTTAGGGTTCTCCAACTTAACAGCCTTGGTGTTGTCATCGGTGGTTCTCAAGAACTTGAAGTTCTCGTCATGCGAGCTCAACGTCAATGGCAACACTTCCAAGTAGCCTGCCTGAGCAGATGCAATTCTGAGAATGTCAGCTACCTTATTAACAGGCAAGGCGGATGCCACCAAAGAGTCACCTTTTGCTTTCGTCTTCTTCAAGTTGTTGAAACCATATCCTATGGCGGCATCCTCCATGATATCACACTGGTGCAAGATGTCCGATCTTGTAATGGGAACTTCCACATCGAGGAGCTTACCGTTAGGTGTGGCGCTCAACGACATTCTCTTTAACAACTCAGCAATCTGCTCCCCGGTGTAGTCCAAACCTAAGCATGAGTTGATGTACTCGATCTCGGCAACGGTTTTTCTTGGGGTGATATTTGGACACACTCTGTCCTCGCCATTGTGGGACGAAATGATCTGGATTGGCTCGATTTCGAATGGAGTGGCAGAGTACACGGAGAACATGGCAACCATCTGGTTGATGACAAGCTCCGTCTTGGTTCTGTCGGTACCGGTGACCTCGATGAACACGTTCTTAGTGTCCAAGGTAATCTTGGAATGGTCAGAGTTGATGATGGGAGGCATGGAGCACACGGTTCTGTTAGAATCCAACACAACTGGATAGCGAGGAAGGTCTCTAATGATGTGCAAGTATTTACCCAAGTTCTTGTCCTTGTCATAAAACTCCATCAATTCCTCACCGTTCATCTTTTTGGTCTGGTTCAAAGGCACAAAGTTGACGTCCTTAGGTGCCAATGCCTCATAGGTGAATGGTGGACTCAAAGAATCCAAGTTATGGGTACCAATAGCCACCAAAGTTCTGTTACGGCACAAATTGCTGTGCAACTTGTCCTGCAAGGCGATGAATGACTCGTAACGTCTCTTGTCGAACTTGACGCCCTTCAAAATGGCGCCAGCAGCGTATGGTCTGATGCCCACGGTAGATTCCTTGATGGTCATGGTAATTTCTGGCTTCGCAGGGTTCAAGGTGAATTTTGGAGCTTCACTTCTACCCAAGAACTCGTTCAAAGCCTGGGCAATACCCTCGATACATAACATATCATATCTGTTGGCTGGAATTTCAATCTTCAACTGAGGTCTCTCGTCTCCCACACATTCATCGGTGGTGTCTTCGTCCAACTCAATACCGAAGTCAAAACATAACTCGTCAAACTCTTCAGTGGTATACTCTTTGCCCAAAAGCTCGTAGAGATCGGCCTTGTCCACGGGAATAGTAGGCATTTTGCTGTGTTCTGAAGTTATTCAAGTCAGATAGCTTTATGCCAGAAAATTTGAAGAAAAATTTAGTCACCGTGGTTAGTGCCGAAATTTACGCGGGTGAAGAATACTGAGCAAGAAGTCTTGCGTACATCCAGGAACACCATTAAGGTTCCCAATAGAGCTTTTTTCACCTATTTGCATTAAGTAATTAGACAAACGGTTTTTTGATTGGACTAGCCAACTTCCCAAGCTTGTCAATCATTCCAGCTGGTTCAGTACCCTCCGTATCCTCGTTAGTTTTAAGTTCATACTGGGTATTGTCCACATCTTGCCGTAACTTACTAAGAGTGTCTTGGTTTTCCTCTCCAATCTTTTCGATGTCGTTGACCTCGTGTAAAAGGGCATTGACATCAAAAATGGCTTCGTTAGCAGCAGTCTCTTGGTGCCCAGTCCCCGATTCCCCCGTAGTGAAATCATCATTTCCGACATGAGCCGATTGGTTTGGCTGCGAAACAGTGTACTCTTCAAACTCGGCTTTACTTCTCAGGTCAGTGTCAACCCCAGATTTATCATAGACATCCCACCATTTCTGCTGTTTGGGCTTGAACCAATCCTTCCATGTTTTCTGGTTGTCCTTTGTCTCTTCAATTTCCTTTTCCATTTTCGCTCTAGCCTCATCGAATTCATTGATGAGTTGTCTTTGGCGTTCTGTCTGTTCACCGTCTGGCTCTTCTATCTCCGCAAATTCCTCACTAAGCACCTCCCAGTCTAATGCCTTCAATATTCTGGGAATAGCTTGTCTGTACGACATGTGTCCCTCAATAAATTCTGTGCAATTGAAGTTGTCAACACCGGGTATATTCTCTATAGGCGAAATACCGGCAACAGTCAGCAAACCTCCACCTGTGGCTCTGAAGAGATATCCAAGAATCCAATCGTTTTTGGAGTGGCCATTGATAAACTTTCCGCTGACAACCGACCGCGCAAGTGTGATCTGGTCATATTTAACAGTAGCAGGGTTTCCAAGTAGAATAACGTTTTCAATCAAGCCGAACCCTCCACGGTTAGCTAACTCAATTAAACACGAGTAGATTAAACGAGAACCAAGCGAGAAACCTACCAATGTGATGGGACGGACACCCATATTGCCCGCAATCAAGGTATCAGCTAAAATCTTTCCTGCCTTCCACGCACGATCCAACGAGACATTCCACGGATTATCTAAGAGATACGACAACTTGGAAAGCGCCATGGGTAACTGGATGGCAGACATTAACGCTGTTAATATGGTGGCACCAAGAATTTGCTGGATGGAAGTACTCAATGCTTCAGAGGCTAGAATACCAATGGTTTGTCCCATAGACTGCAACATCTCAGGTTCCCACAATAGGGAGAACATATCTCCCATGACCGGATCCACTGTCGAGAAGGGGAGTCGAACATCATCCATGGCGCCATTCATCCATCCACTGACAGTGATGATTAAATTGGAATGTCTGTTATTGTGCAAGGGTTTCAACTCAAAAGTGTGAACATCTCCCAGTCTCCTGGATCCAGCCTTAGAACCAACTTTGGCACCCACAGCCACACCTCCAGTAGTGATGGCGACACTGCCTCCGACACCAGCAAGGAATCCTCCAGTGCCAGAAATACCAACTGTAGTCAAACCAGCAGCCAAACCAGCACCAATGACAGGAGCCAATAATCCAGCAGAAAGCCCAATGGCCAAAGAGCCTCCCAAAGTAGCCAAACCGATATACGCCATCCTTTTCTTCTTGTTCTTCTGAATGTGTTTCTCGATAAACAGTCGGTCTTTCAATTTGTCTTCACGTCCCTCGATGGTTTTCTGTGTGGTGTCCATTTCCAAACTCTCCACAAGTCTCCGTTCAAATTGGCGGACTTCCAACTTTGTTATTTGTAAATACTCTGCAAACTTGACCAAGAGAGTTCTTGACCTACTATCATAGTATCCGTCTGCGAGAAGTAACAAGAATAAATCACAGATCAATACCCATCGGAGATCAAAATCTTGGACAAGTTTCTCTAGGTTTTGATCTCGAATTTGTGTTTCTAGTAGGCTCGTGGTGAGGTCCTGAACCTCCACGCCGTGTGCGCTGAGATTATCAATCATTGTCTGCTCCTCCTTTGTGAGCTTTAAGTGTTCCACTAGTTTTGCCATGATATACATTGTCCAGTTGGCGAAGTTTTTTTGACTTAACGTTAGCTTAAGTGCTACTTTGTTGGTCGTTCTCCGGTTAAGTCTTGCAAGATCTGTGGCCATGTCCACGGTGATAAGCTTGATAATGCCAATATATGCAAATTTCTGGGAGTCGGTGAGCATTCCACGCGTCCCAGCGAGGGTCTCATCGGAGTCTATTACCTCATCCCCGTGATCGAACACCTCTTCTTCTTCTTCTACCGTCGGAAGTGAGGGCTCCTTTGAATTCTGGATCTCAAACAAAAAATTGGTCTTCTTGTCTAACTCTGCGTATTTATTCAACTGCTCCTCAGTGTCGATTTTCGTGTATCCGCGGCCATCATTCAGTGAATTCCAGTTGAAGCTATGGTTCTGGAACTCTAAGTTTCCCATCTCATCGTAGTAGTTGCCCTTGGTTACTTTCTCCATCGACTTCCATTGATTATCGTCCGAATTAAAGAAATCATCCTCTTTCTTTGTGTCTATTACTTTCTTCGTCTCAATCGGTACTTCTTCTTCCACAATCTCGTTGATATGGTCGTGACTACGGAAATATTTTTGCTTCAAGAAGTCCTCCTGGGAGCCATTCTTTAGAGATTGCATATCAAACTCCACATATGATTGCTCGGGAATGTTAAAAGCATCTGAATCCAGAGCTATTTGATCGGGGACTTCGGGTGAAGGTGTTGAAACCACCGGGAGAGAAGGCAAGTTGCTCACACCTCCCCTCGAGTCGTAACCACGAGAATTAACTCTAGATTTTGCTCTTGAGAAGTCAAATTCTTTACTTCCATAGGCGTTGCTCATCAGGAATGTAGCAAAGATGGACCGTTAAAGATAGCGTCAAGCAAGCGTGATTTAGTGCAGGCCCTTCTCCAGTATTCAGTATTGACAGGACAGAAGCCAGTATGCCAGGATACTATAACCTCAAACTTAGGTTTAATGTAGTGTTGAAATCACATACACTAAAAAGAAAGAAAAGATTGAAATATAGCATTCCAAATACTGAAGAATTCAGAATACCAATCTGATAGTTGTGATTAAACATAATATTCAACAATTGCATGGGTAGATTTTGGACGTGAAGAGGTTAGATGGAAATTGCAGATTAAAGGATATGGAATACGGGTTACTCGTCTTTAAATCGGGTTAAGATATTATTCCAGGGAAAATAAAGATGAAAAGAACTTTAAGGTAAACCTACTTCTTTACAAATGTACGCAACATGGTTTTACTCAAACGATAACCAGCCAAAAGACCTTCGCAGAGTACAGGAATATGTCGCCACGGACTAATGGCCGAGCTGCAACCGGCAACAACATGTTTCCATGCTGCCACCAGTGAGCTCAAGACCGCCCGCCTGCTCTCCAACCTGTCGACGGAGCTACTCTGTCTGATACCCGAAGGCAGCCAACTATAACACCGCTGCAAGAACGACCACTTCTGGACTCAACCACAACAACCGCTCAACCCCGAAGGGGACCAATTGCCACAGAAAAATCGTCATAACAAAGTAAATCGCTGCCAGACCGGAGTCTGGCGCCTTACAGAGGTGCCAGGGAGAAGGCATCAAACTTGCTTCACGAGCGCCGATCTGCTAGACACTTCACCACAGCTGTAGAGCAATAACCCCGAAAGATTTAATTGCCATACGTGCTGGGTTCTTTGCCTAACACAGGTTGTCTGGAAAAAAAAAGAAGACAAGAAGAGGTCGGACTGCGCGCACTTAAATACTTTTTTTTTGAGCCGCACTTACCCGCATCGGGTAGGGCATCTGGTCTTCAGATACTAGTTACTATTCAAAGTGGATCATAGACCATTGAGAATGAGTGGAAGAGCAGCAAAATTTCGGACTCGGAAAGAGGGCACAGACTCAATCAGTAGTTCTAGACCAAAATCTACTAATGATACAATTCCGTTCCAGGCGCAGTACACGTTAAGTGCAACCAAAGTCATCGACCTCTTCTTAGACAATTTCAAGTATATTCTTGGGTCAGACGACCTTCAGGAAATGATCCAAGTGGTCAAGGGTGAGTTATTTAAGAGAGACTATCTCTCTGCTTTTGATAGCGATGATAAGCGGTTTGCATACGTGGCCAGGTGGACTCCAGCTAGGGCATTGGCATATGCTTCGCTTTTTGCGTCCTTAGATCCAATAAGACAACTTTTTGAAGATCCCGAGAAGAAATCACATGTCTTGTGTGTTGGCGGAGGGGCGGCATCGGAGTTGGTCGGAATGGCATCTGTATTCTGTAGTCTTAAGCTGTCTCATGGAGGCTCTCCATCGAGCTTGGAGATGGATGTGATTGACATTGCTGATTGGTCTACAATCGTGAACAATCTCACGAACTATGTCAAGTCCAATTGGCTCTACGATGGTAACAACTTCAATGCCAATTTCGTGCTTGGTGATGTTCTCGCCAAAACTGCTACGGAGCTCCAACTTCCAAACTTGGACTTGATTACACTTTTATTCACAACCAATGAGTTGTTTTGTGAAAAGAAGGCAGAAACAATCAAGTTTCTTCAAAATTTAAGTACAAATTGTCGGAAGGGTAGTCTTCTTCTCATCACTGAAAGTGCGGGTTCATACTCACATATTACTGTTGGCCTGAAGCAGTTTCCCGTGCAGTTCTTAATCGATACTATATTGGTTGGAAAGCCTGGTGCTGAGAATGGTGCATGGAAGATTGTAGACCAAAGTGAGAGTTGCTGGTACAGAATTAACGACAAGGAAGTCAGATATCCCGTCAAGTTGGAGAATATGAGGTTTTTCTACAGATTATACCAGAAGAATTAGGCATGGGACATAGTTAGATAATGATAATGAAGAGCATAGTTCAAACATTTGACACTAGATATTTGAAAGATCAAGCTTGTCTAACTTCTTCTCCAATTCCTCTGTATCTGAGTTTTTATCGCCAGACGCATTCGTTTTGGGATCTTTCCTTAAGTTCTCTGCTTCTGCTGATTTCTCTGATTTCTCTGGATTCCTTCCAGCATCTCTGACGGCCTTTGCAATTTCCTCCGCTCTCTCTTGAGCTGATTCTGACTTGCTTATTGTCTTGCGCTTCTCAAACTCTTCCGTGGCAGCGGTGATAAGGTCAGCTAACTCCACATGCCAGTCTAATTCTTCTGCCAATAATTGTGCAATGGTGTCACAGTCCAGCTGAAGCACAATATCATTTTCCAGCTCCTGATCGAAATCTCCCACAACTTCATTATTGACTAAAACTCTTAATGTGTCTTCGGCTACTTCTGATGGAAGGCTTGCAAATGGATATACGGTGAGAGAAGTTCCAGCAACCACGGCTACTTCTACTTCATCACAATCTATATCCCACAATTCAGAAAAGCGCTTAGGTAACATCTCTCCAAAAAAGACAATATCTGGCTTCACATGGCCTTTGCATTTGGGGCATTTAGGAATACCGTTGTTAATTTCTTTCTGGGACATCTGTTCTTTCAATACATCAACCGACATTTGTCGATTACAGTCAATGCAGTGATTATCTGCAAAAGATCCATGAGCCTCGACAATATAATCAGAAGAAACACCAGCAATCCGTTCTAAAGTATCGATATTTTGCGTGTAAATTCTCTTCAAGAGCTTTTTGTCCTCAAAGAGCTTAAGCAAAAAATGAAACTTAGAAGGAAGGAAGTTTCCCGGATATAATTCCTCACATAAACTATAAAAAGGCTTAGGATTCTCCCGGAAAAAGTCGATATCGAATACTGCCTCGGGATGGGGAAGATTCAACTTCTTTAGATTGGCATAGAGACCCGTCTTGGGGCTTCTGAAGTCAGGAATACCACATGACGTGGACACGCCAGCACCAAGAAAGAATGTTACTTTCTTCTTCTTTTTGATAGCATCCACAAGGGGCGTCAACAGCTTCTCCATCGTATATTAGTCGAAGTTTGAATGACGGAGGCCAGTTAGTACTGCAGACTGATTATCAAGGTTAGAGATATGGAGACTAAGTCAGTGCTATCAATGTTGACAATATCATGGAGATGGAGGAGAAAAAAAAAACGAAGGAATATGTAAACAAGACACTGGTTTTTATTTTTTGCTTTCGTCTCTTTTTCAATCCTACTTGCTCCCTTTTTTCTTGCCATCAATTTGACCTCCAACTATCTATTGCTCATTCTTGGTGTGCACACTTTAATCTCGATTCGACTACTTTTCATCTTGTGACCATGAAAGTATGTAATCGTCGTTGACCCCTAAAATGACATATCTAACATTCTAGCAAAGAATTACTGCTTTGGACCTTCGGATTCTTACTGGCGAACTCGAGGAAAGCCTTATCAACTATCGATTGCAAAACATCTACAATGTGGTGAACTCTTCCAGACAATTCGTATTGAAGTTCTCTGTACCTGACTCGAAGAAGTCTGTGGTAGTAGATTGCGGCAATAAGCTTCATTTGACAGACTTTGAGAGACCCATTGCACCAGCGCCCTCCAATTTTGTCACCAAATTGAGAAAGCATTTGAAAACCAGAAGACTCTCACAGCTCAAACAGGTAGGAAACGACAGAATCTTGGTTTTCCAGTTCTCTGATGGTATGTTTTACTTGGTGTTTGAATTTTTTAGCGCAGGAAACATCCTTTTGCTTGATGCGGACTTGAAGATCTTGTCCCTTCAGAGAGTAGTCAACGACTTGGGTCCGGATAATGCTCGTTATGCCGTCAACGAAAAGTACGGAGCATTTGATTTGTCTCTTTTTGATGAATCTGAGCCTTACATCCCGAGAGAGTATGCCGCTGCAGAAATTAAGCAATGGATATCTGCTCACAAGCAGAAGCTCTTAGAGACTCCAATGGACAAGAAGAAGAAGAAGGTTTTTTCAATCAATAAGCTTGTTTTTGTCCATATCAGTCACCTTTCCAGTGACCTCATATTGAGAACTTTGCACGAAGCAGGTATCAACCCATCGCAAAGTTGCTTGGAGTTCGAGGATGACGAGGAAGCACTTGCTAAGCTTTGTATTGCTCTAGAGCAAACTGAGATACAATACATGGAGCTTCTTGATAAAGCTTCTAATAGCAAAATTGAAGGCTTTATTGTGAAGAAGCGTAATGCCTTGCACAACCCTGACGACAAAGACTCACTTGACTTCGTTTATGATGAGTTTCACCCGTTTAAACCATACAAGGCAAACTTAGATACTTTTCAATTTGAGAGCGTCGAAGGTTACAATAAGACTCTTGATCGCTTCTTCTCCACAATTGAGTCTACCAAGTATGCTTTAAGAGTCGAGCAGCAAAAAATACATGCCGAAAAGAGATTGACGAATGCTAGAAGTGAGAGAGATAAGCAGATCCAACTGTTGCAAACCCAACAAGAAATCCATGAGAAGAAGGGAAATGCTATAACTTATCATGCTGCATTGGTTGAACAGTGTAAGCTGTACGTCCAAGACATGATTCTAAAGCAGATGGATTGGACTGATATCGAGAACATCATCAAATTTGATGGTTCTAGAGGTAAAGAGGAGGCTGCATACATTAAGCTTCCCCTTCATTTGAAGGAAAACATAATTAAGTTGCTGTTGCCTGACATTGACGCTATGCAAGAAGAGGACGCGTTGGAGAGCTCGAGCTCTGAATCTGAAAGCGAGACAGAAACAGAATCTGATTCTGATTCCGAATCCGACTCCGACTCAGAATCTGATTCTGATTCTGATTCTGAACCAGAGACCAGTAAGAGACTGCTGACCAAAACGAAGAAGAAGAAACAGACCACGCCCAGTCTTACAGTTGACATTGACTTGAATCTTTCAGCTTATGCAAATGCCAGAAACTACTTTGATTCGAAAAAGATTGCAGTGACCAAACAGACTAAGGTGGAAAAGAGCACGGGAATGGCCCTAAAGAATGCAGAGAAGAAAATCCAGAAGGATCTTGCTAAGACCTTAAAGAACGAGACAGATGCCCTTAAAGCAATTAGACCTAAGTACTGGTTCGAGAAGTATTTCTGGTTTGTCACTAGTGACGGATATCTCTGTTTGGCTGGTCGTGACGACTCCCAAACTGATATGATTTACTACAGACACTTTAGTGATAACAGCTTTTTCGTTTCTTCTGACATGGATGGTTCTTTGAAAGTTTTCGTATTGAATCCATACAAGACTGATTCTGTTCCTCCCTCGACTCTCTGGCAGGCAGGAATCTTCGCTATGCTGGCCTCAAATGCCTGGAACGGAAAGGTCAGCGCAGCTGCATGGTTCCTAGGTGGATCCGAAGTCACCAAGAAGGAGTTTGACGGCTCTTTGTTAGGACCCGGAAGACTCAACTACAAGGGAAAGAAGGAATACATGCCACCGGCACAATTAGTGATGGGATTTGGATTCTACTTCTTATGTGATGAAGAAACGAGTCGGTCATACACTGAAGGCAGAGTAAGGAAGCAGGAAGAACATGGGTTGAAGGTGGACATCAATAACAAGAAGCAAGATTTGGAAAACATAACATTGAAAAAGGAGTCCAGCGAGAAGAGAAATGAACTCGAGAAAAAACCTACCTCTGGTTCTGAGAAGGCTTCCAGTGAAGAGCCTTCGGAGTTGGGAACACCCGAAGTCGAAGAAATTGAAGATAAATTGAAGAATTCTACCATTTCTGAATTTGAATTGAGTAAGAAAGCGAATGTTCGTGGCAAGAAGGGGAAAATGAAAAAAATCAATGCAAAGTATGCTGACCAGGATGAAGACGAAAGAAAATTACGTATGGAAGCTCTTGGAACTCTTAAGCAGATTGAGGAGCTTGAGAAGGCGAAGAAACAACAGGCATTGCGAATTGCTGAACAGGAGAAAGAGAAGTACACCAGCAAATCGGCACACAAACAAAAGGTTGCAGAGGAAAGAGAATTACAGAAGTACTTGCAGAATGAAGAAGATGAAGATTCGTCTGACGTCGACTACCTCCAGCTTCTCGATTCCTTCGTAAGCAAGCCTGCCAAATCAGATGTGATTGGAGCCCTTGTGCCAGTATTTGCACCTTGGTCATCATTGAGCAAGTTCAAGTACAAGGTAAAAATCCAGCCCGGACTTGGTAAAAAAGGTAAGAGTTTGGGAGATTCATTATCGTACTTCAGCAATAGAAAGATGGATGCTTCCAAGGACGATGATGACCTTGATTGGCCAGAGGAGCACGAACTTATCAAGCAGGCCAAGCCCAATGATCTCATTGGTGTGTTTACGGTTGGAAAAATGAAGTTAGTTCTTCCTGGTGGTTCTGCCTCTGAGTCGAAGGGAAACAAGAAAGGCGGGAGGAAGTCCGGCCGGAAGTAATTGATGTTGGTGATTTTTCGCAGCCAATTATCGGGTAATACTACGCCCATGAAACGTTGTACGAAAATGGTAAATTATTGACAAATTTTGGGTATGCATAACATCCTGATTATGCATATTTTCTATTGCAATTTGCTGATCTCATGACAATTATTAATCCTGATACAGGGACTTAGCATACTCAATTCATAGAGCCAATAGACCATTGAACCTATAAACCTTATAAAGAACGAGCAAGTCTCAAAAAGAAGACTCAAAGGTGCTGTGGTAAGAGAATATCCATTTTTTGTTCCCGAAATGGATATTCCAATACCCTGTTATGTTTCCGACGGAATCTTATGCGATGGCCGGAGCACTAAACCCAATGAACTGCATCAGAATGCATCATGCGTCAAGTCTACAACGTGGGAACGGCTACCCAATAGGAATGTCAGACCTATCATTGTAATGCTGTTAATGTTAATCTGATGGTGTTCAGTTTGCCAAAAACCGAAAGCTTTCAAAATTGAAGCTATGATCATGCATTCTCATATAAGAATTGACTCTATCTTGGCCCAATTTTGCAAACAACCTTAGACATTTTTTGACACAATGACAGGTCCTTGGCATCGGAATCACAAGATGAAATATTTTCCAGCACTTCTTTAGCCTCTCCTTTTTTGTTTACCTCTAATTTTCTTTCCGATTCTGCTACATCTACACGTGCTTAATACTACTAACCATTTATTATCTCTGCTAGCATGCACTACTAGCATTACTACTCATTTCCGAACGGAACATCTAAGGCATCAGACGTCTAATATTTCGGATCGAAACAATTATATAAAGAGAGGCTAGTCCTCCAGTCTGAAATAATTCACACTACATTCCAAAACAGCAATGGTTGCACTTTCCAAGCTCATCAATAACGGATTGCTTCTTGCAGGCCAACTGATCTATGGAGACCTTGCTTCCCCACAGCAGGCTTCCGCTGAACAGTACAACATCCTCCACTTTTTGGGAGGCTCCGCGCCATACGTTCAGCATCCCGGTTTTGGTATCACTACTGATATTCCTAACCAATGTACTTTGGAGCAAGTACACTTGATCTCCAGACATGGTGAGAGATACCCTTCAAAGGGTATGGGTAAACAGTTGGAGGCTTTGATGGCCAAGTTCAAAGAGTACAACGAGACCTACACCGGTGAATTGACTTTCTTGAACGACTACACTTACTTTGTCAGCGACAAGGCATACTATGAGAAGGAAACCACACCTTGGAACTCTGACGGTACTTATGCTGGTGTCTCGACTGCCACCAGACACGGCATGGCATTCAGATCGAAGTACAAGAGCCTCTTCAACGCCTCTGATGAAAACCTTTTGGTTTTCACCTCTAACTCTGGAAGATGTCATGTCACTGCTGAGAACTTCGCCAGAGGCTTCATGGGCACAGAGTACAGCGACAGCTCGGTGGACTTCTACGTGATTACCGAAGATGATGACATGGGTGCCAATTCTTTAACTCCAAGAAGTGGATGCACTGCTTTCGATGAAGATCAGAACGACGACATTGTCAAGCAGTACAACACCACCTACTTGAAGACTGCTAGAGAGAGACTTCTCAAGGGTAACGAGAACCTCAACTTGACCACTTCTGATGTTCTGATGCTCTTCAGTTGGTGTGCTTACGAGATCAACGTTAGAGGTAAGTCTCCATTCTGCTCTTTGTTCTCTAATGAGGAATTCATTAAATACTCCTACTCGGTCGACTTGAGCAACTACTATGCACACGGTCCAGGTAACAACTTGTCTGCCACCATCGTCGCTCCATACTTGAATGCCACCTTGCAGTTCTTGAAAGAGGAGGAACCACTGTTTAAAGTATTGTTGGCTTTCACCCATGACACTGACATTGAGATCTTACACGCTGGTCTTGGATTGTTGGAGCCAGAGTCACCTTTGCCAACTGACCACATTCCATTCCCCAACCCATATGTTCACTCGCAGATCGTTCCACAGGGTGCAAGATTGGTCACCGAGAAGTACTCCTGTAATGGTGAGTCCTACGTTAGATACATTGTCAACGATGCCGTATACCCTATCAAGTCTTGCCAATCTGGTCCTGGTTTCTCGTGCAAGCTTTCTGATTTCGAAAGCTACATTAATTCTAGAATCGAAGGTAAGGACTACCAGAGCCAGTGTAAGACTAAGTACACTGGAGATGTGACATTCTTGTGGGACTACAAGACTGCCAACTATACTGCTGCAGACATTGATTCGTAGTCGGATTGCCAGTTCAAATAGTTTAATTGAGATTATAATTTGCAACCATATGTAGACAGTACATGCACGGTAGGGTTTATTGATAGCCCCAGAAGGATCATCAAACATTAATAATCACTCAAAAAATAAGAGAAAGGATATTCACCTCAGGCCACTTTAAATCACCCCTACTACTCATTTAGGGACTTTCACTCTTATCACTATCTCCATAAACTCAGTCATTTTCTATTCAGTTTATGCTACGCAGTCAATATTGATTCTCTGCATTACATGTGGTCCAATAGACCTCTAGTTTCACTATGGAATAAGAACAAGTCTTCCACTGACCTCTCCCTTCTTCAATTTCTCAAAAGCAGCAGGGAGCTCTTTTAAGGACACCTTGGTGGTTTTGGGGTGGATCAAGCCCTTTCCTGCAATCCTATAACATTCAGCCAATTCGTTGCTTGTACCCCAGAAAGAGCCAATAATTTTAATTTCACGCAATGCCAAATCGGCCAAGTTGAAAGAAAGTGCTGGAGCTCCCAATCCAACTGGAATGATGATACCATGAGACTTGATGTATTTCTGGCAAATCTCAAATGTCTGTTGTAAAGAGACAAAGTCCAAGCACGCATCAAATGTTCCAAGAGGAGTGTCTTCAGGAAGACTCTCGTACACCTCATCGGCACCAAACAGCTTTACAAGCTCTCTGGCGGATTCCTTCCGCTCAAGAACGGTGATGTGAGCACCAAACAATTTTCCAATCTGCACAGCAGTGGAACCTAATCCTCCAGCACCAATGAAGAGCACCTTCTTGGATGGGTCCAAACCAGCCAATTTGATAGCATGGTATGGGGTCAACATGGCGTCAGTGATCACGGCAGCAGCAGCAACGTCTGAGACCGAGTCTGGAACTTTGACCAAGTTACGTGGGTTTTTCACCAACAAGTACTGCTGGTAGCCTCCATCGAATCCCAAACCAAACCACTTTCCGGAAGTGTTGGTACAGTCGTTGTCGTGTCCAGTTCTACACAATTCACACTCTCCACAAGCACCTGGGCCGAACGCAGCCACACGGTCACCTACGGAGTAGTTCGTCACATCGTCTCCAGTCAGAACAATATGACCAAAGATCTCGTGGCCCATCACATAGTCGTCACCAACATCAAGGCCCTCCAAAACATGGAGGTCGGAGTGACAAAGTCCTGCAGCCTCAATCTTCACCACCACCTGGGTAGCAGAGGGTGTGGGCACCTTCAAGTCCTCCACCAACTTGAGGTTATTGATTGATTTGTCATACTTCCAGCCGTACTGGGTTTTAGGTAAATCAGCCATTGAGGAGAAAAGTCTTGAAGATCTGGGAGAAATTGCAAGGGATTTAGCAATTGAGTTTCTGGTAATTGAGTTCTTAAATGTTCTTACGGTGCTGTATCTGGCCAGGCCAATTGTAGCAGCACTATTGGAAGCTTTGGTTGCAAAAGTCGCAGTTCTGGACGAAAATGCTAATGAGGTTGTAGATTTCCACATTGTGGGGTATATATGTAATGTTTGCCCGCCTTAGCTGGGGTTAAATAGCCTAACTGGAGGTCATACCGAGATGCGGGATATCATGCCAGGTGGAGGAAGTTGGTATAAAGTGGAGCCATTGGGTGGGATGTCACTCACTGGACTCCGGTTCTTTCCCCCGGCTTCTTCCCCGGAACTTAAGCTACAATATGATTGGCAAACAGTCGGCGGAAAGTGCTCGTACTCCGGAGTGAAAAACACTGAATATCATGCATGAGCTGTTATTGGTGGGGATTTGGTCTGGAAGAAGGAAATTATCCTCGTAATGGCGTGAGTTGATGCTGTGTGGATATCTGAAACCGGCATGCGATGGGCCAGTGCGACGATCAGTGACGAGGGGTGACTAAACAACGCGACAATGACTAAATGACTAAGTGGAGGGACTTTTGGTCTTCATGATGGCTCACTTGGGCATAGGGGTATTTTCTGGATTAATGGCTACAGGTGAAGATTCCCATACAGATAAGTTATGAATTCTTAGGTTTTGTTGTTTTGCTGTGTTTGCTCACAACATTTCTGGAATTGAGCCCAGAGATCGGATATCGGTCCCTTGCGCACCACAAAGCTATTTGGCCATTTCCGGCATTAATTTTCATGCAACCATGGGGAAGTTTGGAGGGATAGGGGAAGTCTACTTAAGGGGGGTTAGGGTATTTTACGGAATTTCGAGCAACATGAGACTTGCGATGTGGGGTGGTGAAGTTGGGGGATACTTTAGTCAGATTTTTGGATAGGTTTTGAACGTTGATGAGAATTGGTAGTCTCCAAATGGAATTACTTTCGTCGGTAATTCATTGAGTTCAAGCAAATTTGGAAAATGAGTTCGCTGCTGGAAGTACATTAATGATTACCAGGTTTGGAACTTTTTGATTTTTTTAGTTTTAACCTGTTTCATTTTTTTCTTTTGTTATTCTTTTCTTAGCAATCTCCGTATAATAAATGTTCCACATGTACAATTTTCTATATTCAATACGATCATCACAAACTCTTCCAAATTCACCAATCGTATCACTCGTTCATTCACCTGTTGACCCTGGAATGTTTAATCGTCTTTGTAAATATACCTACAAAGCTTTTCAATTTGTCCAAATCTCTACATATGTAGCCGTATCTTTTGAGCGATCCACTTCTTTTTCATATACAACGAATGTTATGGTGTACGCCTGCAATTCAATTGACACATTATAACAATCGATAACGGTTTCTGTGCAGAGTTTACGAATGTTCGAAATCGCTCACACATTGTCCTGTTTCCTCCATCTCGTCCATTCAGCGTTTATTATACATAGTCCATCCCTCCTCGGACTTCTAATCTCCACGCAATGCTCTCACCACCGCTGGACGCCGCATCATGTACTTGGTCCATTTGTAAACCTCGGGGAACTCTACCTTCAAGTTGATGCCAATGCGGTCAACCACATTATTCCAGGGCACAAATGACAAGTCGGCTACTGTCGCCCGGTCGCCCACAAGCCAGACGGGGTAGTCAAAGTACCTCGATGAGCTCAATGGAGTCGTTCCAGCAGAGTAAGCAGCTGCATTGTCTCTATCCAAGTCCATGATTAATGCCTCTCTGCGTTCAGCCAAGGCCATCTCAATCACACCGTACACCCTACGCACCTCGTCGGTGTATCTCTCCACTGCAGAAGGGACCGGACAAGAGTGGAAGTAGCGGAAATGCAAGGCCTGGCCAATCATGGGCGCATGGCCTGAGGTCTGGAAAAAGAGCCACGATGAAATCTGCGACTGTTCTATGAGATTATCGGACCAGAGAGCGCACTCACCGGTTTCCTTTAAGCACTTAGAAACTAAGTACAAGATTATAGCTCCGGACTCCCAGATGGACGTGTTGTCGTTGTTGTGATCAATCAACGCAGGCACTCTTGCGTTGGGATTTATGGAAACAAACTCGGGAGCTCTTTGCTCTCCCAGATTGAAGTCCAAGAAAATGGTGTTAAACGGAGAGTTGAGCTCCAGTAATATTATGGCAACCTTGAAGCCATTAGGCGCTGAACGATGCGAGAAAAGCGTGTAGCCCTCGGTGGGCTGGTGGGCAAAGAACCGAGAGATCCTCAGCTGGGTGGCTTCGTTTGTAGTTTCATTGTGAAGATGCTGCTGCAACAAATTGAGGTTGACAGCATTCTGCTGCTGGTCCTGAATGGACACGGACTTCAAGCCCGCACTCAAGTTGGAGATTGTGCCACCGTTGGTGGCTTTATCCTGGTCCATAACTTAGAGAGAAAGTGGTGGTTTTTGGGGCGGCGATGCGAGCAGAAAAAGGGATTAAGTGGATATGAGGGTCCACAGATGTGAAAATAGAGATGAATTCGCACAGATGGCCACGGAATTGGCGAAGATATAGTCTGGTAGGAGACAGGGAGGTTGGGTTTTCGTGGGAAAAGAAGCAAGAAAAACCTGCGTGAGATTACACCCGTGCCTCCTTGGCTGGTCAGTAGGTTGGAGGTTGGGGAAGCGTGGGCTCGAGAATTAATTTTGTGAAGAAAATTGGAGGTTCAATTAGGATCTAAAAAGCTTTAGTGTATGTGGATGTTTTTTTCTTTTCGAACTGAAATTGGATGATGTAAATTTTATTGAATATTACTTCATTTCAGAGTCACTGAGTAACTTTGAAAATTTTTATGTTTCTCGGGTCTCGGTTTTCAGTTCCACAGTAATTTGCTTGATTTTTTCCGATTATGTGCTGAACTCAAACTTTTGCGACCTGACTCAAACTTTTAAAGTGGGGCATACTGTGTCACACACTGTCATACTGTACCATGTTGGTGCTCATGTGCCGTTGACTTGTATGCTCATCGGCGGTTTTGAAGGATGATTCCGAGTCATTACCGATGAAAAACGGGACCCAATTGGCTACCTTCCCATACCCATACAGTCTCCACCTCTCAAAAGCCTTGCCAACGCATCACTAACGCCTTAAGGTCTTCTCCACGTCCCATATGATGCACTCCTCTGCGGCATTTGGATGTTTTTCTCCGGCTTTTACCAGGCATTTCAGTAGGTGAGGCTGAAGTTACGTGCAGTCCGTGAGCCTTGAGGAATCACTTAAATAGATAGCATCTTAGATCCACTGAAGCCCACATATTCTCTCTCCCTCTCTCTAAATCCGCCTGTAAAATTCAATGGACCACGTGGCAGTTCTTGTGTTGGACACTCCTATCCCAGGTGTAACTGAACATTTTGGCGACTTCGGCGACAACGCCGTGGATCTTTTGAATAGCTTATCTCTCCCTCTCAAGACTTACCAAATCGCATATTCAGTTTGTGACGACAGGGACGATTCTGAGTACAAAAAAGTGGCACAGGCGGTTTTGGATGATGTTGCTAGCATGATTGTGTCTGGCACCGTCAAAGGTGTGGTTTTGACGGGCTCTCGCTCTGACTCTTTTGCAACCAACGTTGGATGGATCGACGCTTTGGACCACTTCATCAAGAATACCCTCTTTAACTCACCTCACTTGCCAATGGTTGGCTTTTGTTTTGGTCATCAGATCTTAGCCAAGAACATGGACTGCAAGGTGGACAGAAATGTTCCAGAACACGGCTGGGAAACTGGTTTGACCACAATTGAGTTGAACAAAAGCATCTTGGATATCGAGAAGTCGCCTTTCCGTGAAGTTCTCACCACTGATGAAGGTGAATTCATAAAGCAAATCAACTTGATTGAGTCTCACGGTGATGTTGTGTACCACTTACCTGTCACTGAATCTTCTGCGCATGCCTTGTTGTCTGAAACCAAGTTTCAGTGTATCGGAAGCACTGCCAAATGTTCTGTTCAGGGACTTGTTACTGAGGAGGGTCCAATCAAAGTGCTTACTTTCCAGGGTCATCCAGAGTTCTCTTCTGACTTGCTGTTGAAGTTGTTGGAGACTAACCTTGAGAAGGGAACCTTAGACCATGCTTCATTCCAGAAGCTGGTTTACAACACCCAGACCTTAGTGAACCAGGGCAGTGTCATGGCAAAGGCAATTATCCAGTTTATTGAAACTTACATATAGACAACTGTATAAATAATAATAGACCTAGATGTACTTTTATTCATTGGTGAACTTGTACTTATTCTCGGTTGGCAATCTTGTTCTTTTTAGTATCTGTAGTTTTCTTTCGTCAGAGAACTTCATCTCACGGAACTTCTAGACTTACTCGTCATAAAATTTTTTCCGAGGAGACACAATATCAAACCCCAGAAGCTTACCTCCTTGTCCACTCGTGAACATCGCATCGCGTGAGTATTCGTTGCTCTGGCCATGATCACTACCTCTGTCAAGCCGTCTACTCAACTTATCGTTGATCATGTTGACCTTCTGGAGCTTGTCCTCTAATATTTTGATCCTATCCTGGGCAATTTTTAACTCCATGTTCTGCGACGATGTCAACTTGGTGAGCATCTCCCGCAACTCGTCTCTTTGGGTACGCAAGGAAATTATCTGTGCTTGATCGTATTCGTTGCTGCTATCACCATGAGTGAATGACATATCCGACGCATCGTGATGTTCAGAACTTGCTAGAGCATTCTCCAACCTATACCTCAATTCAGAGTTCTCTCTTAAGAGATCGTTATACTTGTGCAACATTCCCTGCCCACTATCCGAGGTCCCTGAATTTTCTATTTCGTCCAATCTGTCCTGAAGCTGATTCACCATATCGTTTTTAGCGAGAAGTTGTTTGTAAATTTCATTCTTCTCGTAATCAAGCTTCAATGCACTAGGTGTTTGGCCGTGCTCGGAGAGGATGGCGTGTTCCTCGCTGATGAAACGAAGTCTTCTTTCATTATTCAATTTTTCCAGAAGATCTGCGATGATCGAGGCCTTCTCGGTAGATTCTTCTTCGTATGTTTGACTGTCTGAAGCGTCGATTCCATACTGTCCATTTCTCAAATTCTTCTCCAAGGCAAGTTCTCTCTTGATCGACATTGCAAGCTCACTTGTAACAATTTGCAATTCGTTCTGCAAATCATTATTAGTCGTCATTATCGCCAATTCCTCCTTTGTAAATACTAGTGGCTTTCTGGGCTCTTTAAGAGATGAATTCGATGCAACTCTGGAGCCAAAAGATGGACTTGGTTCGTCGTAGGAACCATCCTCTCCAAATGCCTTCTTGGAACTTGATCTAGATAATCTCTTGATGAAACTCTTGGATTTCGTAGAAATCGATGAAGTTCTCGACTTGCGCTTAGAGTCCTGTTGATCCACGACAGAACCGTGAGAAGATTCCAATTCTCCCCCCTTTAACAAACCACTGGAGGGAAGAAGGCCCTGCATTTTCAACTCCGAGTTTGATCTGGAAATTGCAGAAGTTCTTTTCTGTATCAATGGCGTGAGACAGTCCTCTGGGAGGTTTCTCAGGGGTCTTCTTGAGAGATTCTCGGGAGTCTTCATTCCATCAGTCAACCTGATTGAACGGTCGATTGAATTGCGATTCTCAAAAGTCCGTCCTGGAGTGACATCCACTCGAGTATCAGAGGTTGCCCTGCTTGATCCCGTATGAGACACATGGTCAGCGAACTCGCTGCTATTTAGAGCATCAGGATCGTCGCGACTCTTGCTCATACTCAGTTGTCTGCCGTGACTATTTGCAAATTCTCTTACTGGACTGTTTTTCTCTTCGAGAGTCTCGAGAGTCCTCTCCTGTCCAATGAGTCTCTCTGGCAACAATCCAGCACTGCCATCATTGTGAATTGTATCTAACATTGTGTTAGGGGCTAGTCTTGGTATTGATTCCAGTTCAGCCTTGGATTTATTGAGGTCATCTTTAGATAAACCAATCTTGGTGGGTTCGAGATTATGTGAATGTTGCTCCGAAGAAGGAGATACCAGATCAGCACAACGAGCTTCCTGAGGAGTATCCGTGGAATACACAGAACTTTGGCTCTCTGTTTCACTATAGTTCTTTTCAACATGCGGAGGAGCGAATGAGGTCATCAAGTCCGGTTGCTTTAAGTCATTCAAATTCGTTTCTGTTGATTGTACAAACTCATCAGGAGTTGTGCTGCTATGCTGTAAATATTGTTCAGTTTTTGACAGGACATGTTCATCGGAGAATGGTTCCTTGTATTCTTTTTCACCTCGATTATCCTCAATTGAGTTCTGAAGAGCAGTATGCGATCGATCAGAGAGGTCATCTGGCTGTCCAAAGTCCTCTACGTGAGGCTCGTCAAATTTGTTGAAGGTTTTCTCTAGATTTGGTTGTTCGGTTTCGCTGCTGGGTCTAGAATCCAGCTCGAACTTGCTTTGAGAGCTCATAGAGGGAGATCTGAAATTGCTGAATGCGGTGTTTGCTACCAAACTTCTCAAGCGGATAGGTCTCTTCTTTGAGTCAATACTATCCTTGGATGCATGGCGTTCGTGCAAATGATAAGATTCTTTGGCAAACTTCGATCTTGGTTGTGAGATCATCAGAATATTGGGAGATGGTGGTGCGGATTCTTCTGATGGAATATCTGGCAAGGATTTTTCGATCTTCTCTTTTTTCCCAAAGGCCTCGTTCTTAACTTCGAAGCTATCTATTGGAGGAGGCGGCTTCTTGCGCGGAGAACGGAATTCAGGTGCTGTAACAAATTGATCCTTATCTTCTGAAGAGGCTCCCAAAGCTTTGAACTTAGTTGCCTGTGATGCAATATGCTGATTGACTTCCTCGTCATTTTCATCGACTGCCAGCTTCTTTGATGTTCTGTCGCCGATCTTATCCAAACCAAAAGAAGGGTCATTCCTTTCGATGTCTGCAGTAGGCTCTTCAGTAGTGGCTGGTGTCGATGACTTGAACAAATCCAAACGCCGAACTCTCATGGAGTTGGACTTCTTGATGGTGGATTTTCTAGACAACTGAGGGCTATTGGGGTCATTCTCAAACTTGTAGACAACATCTTCATCATTCGCACCATCTTCGTTCAACGTGTCATCAGCTAAAGGTAAAGACTGGTCATTGTGGCCCTGTTGTTCAACCTCCTCATTTAAATTCAATTCTTCCTTTTCTTCGTCTTCTTCCACCACGCCCATTAATGAATCTTTGGAATTGGTGTTAGAGTTCGAGCTGCTGCTTTGCTGAGGAGGGCGGAGGTGGAGATGTTCGAGACTGTCGTGATGAAGCTGATACTCGGGGTTCTGTTGGTAAGCGTCGTTCGATTGTTGTCCAATTGGACGTACGCCCATCTTTTTCTGTATTGGAGGATAAGCACCACCTTGGGTGAGTGACTGCGCTCTCTGTCCCATTGGAGGATATGCACCGCTTTGCGTAAGTGATTGGGTTCTAGGGTTCATCTGGGAATAGCCCGGGTAACCTCCTTGTTGACCCATTTGTCCCATTTGTCCAGGATACCCTGTTGATTGGCCATGTTGACCAGGCATTCCACCAGGCATACCTCCCAATGAGTTATTGCGGTTGTTAGGTAAATTACCTCTAAACTGTTGGTTGTGAGGAACCCCGGGAATCCGATTTCCAGCCTGGCCCACGTTAATCTGGTTGTACATAGAATTCATCATTTGGCCCGGGTTGGGACCAAAGTTTGGATTGCCGTTAGGATTCATTTGGCCCATGTTCATACCTGGGCCCCGTCTGTACATGGGACCCTGACCTGGACCCGGACCCTGATTACGCAACATTATATTTGAATTGAGAGACATTGCACGTGGACCGTTAGGCATCTGGTTCATCTGGCCACCGAGAGATTGTGCTCTGCCATTTTGAGGTCCAAACGACATGGTCCTTCCATCTTGGGGACCACCAAACGACATGGCCCTTGGATCACTGACCATCAGATGTGCCTGATTGCTGCCAGCAAGTGACATAGCACGTGCGCTGTTGGCCAAATTCATCTTCTTCTGCTGATTCATGTACTTTCTGTATTGGATGTTGTTTAAATTCTTAGTGCTGGTTGCACCGCTCATGGACCCAAGAACCGGAATGATCGGTAAAGTATCCAAGGACTGGGCCATGGAAGAAGTGTTATAGCGTCCATTACCTCGAATGTGTGCTATATCGGCAAAAGAGACATCGGCTGCTACGTCAGAAATGTCAGCACCATTCTCATCATCGAATGCAACTGAATCACCACCCTTGCGCCGGAAAAATCGTTGCATCGACCTACTGGACGTAGATGTTATTGATGCTTTTCCCAGAGGCGTACCGGAATATCCTCCCGGTGCGTTCACGGGTGTGAGAAGATCATGATTGTCGTATTGCTGAGTATTAGCACCATATGGACCATTTGAGTATCCATTTGTACCCATCTGGAGGTGCGGAGGAAGAGTGTGATTGGGTATCTGACCCTTTCCACTGGCGGCAAACCCGCTCAATGTGTTGATGTCGTTCTCTCCCGCAAGAATCTGTTGTCTTAGTTTGGCTTTCTCTCTCTCCATCTTGATAGGGCTGGCAAAAGAGGGGGGTCAAACGAGCGAGGAAAGGCGAAAGCGCACCGATAGAACGAGAAACTTGCTAGGCGATAAATCTGCCGAAGATAAATCGGTTGTAGCGGTCCCAAGAAAAAATATCCAGATAGATATTGAATTTAATGGGTTTGAGCAAATCGTTCTTGGATCCTGGGTGGTATTTTCGGCACGTGACCTAGTACTGCACTAATGAGTGAGTGCCTTTTTTTTGTGTGCACATATTCATTCAAAGCTCATTCCATTTACATCCGCGTATTACTTGCAGGATGTCGCTTCCTTCATTGACATGACGTTTTTTCTGGCCCATGCAAGTGAATGCAAATGGAAGCTTCCAATTAGTATGAAGGCGATTTGAAGTTGGTTAGTTGGTCGGGGTTCATAAGACTACGTCGATATAATTTTTTATGGCATTAATGGTTTGGTGATTTACAAATTTTGAAACCATTTCATTATGACGGCTTCTCGGGTGTAATTTTTCTTCCTTAGGTTATGAGATGAGCCGCATGTACACGTTAATTCCGAGCCGAACACCCTTTTGCCTGGAAGAAATGAGATGTCATGCAAATGTTCCGAGTAGGCCCAGCGGTGTGGTGATGGGGCTTGTTGTATATTACGGTGAGGCAAATGCCGTATGTAGGGTGAAATGTCGTTTACAGTGGAACAATTGTTGAGAGCAATCGGAAGTTGCGTCAGGCACAGGACATTGAGATGAAGGCTTAGTATGTTTTAGAATTGTGATGTTTGAAAATGGGATGTTTTGAGTTGGGACGTTACAGTAACCTTGACAAGGTGAAATCCAGTTTCTTGATTAAAATGCTTTTCATTAGGTTACTAGAAACTGGTGGATAAGTGTTTGTAACTGAACCACTGTGATCAAGATTTGCTTAATCTTTGTCACTCTATATGAAGATTGGGTCTAGATCGACACGTTGAGCCTCGAGGTGAAGACCATTGTTCATGAGTGTGGAGTGAACGAGAGGGAATTTTTGCACCTTGTTCTTTGTTTTGCATTTCAGGTTGAAATTTAAAGTAATAACAATGGTGAATTGTCATTCACGAGAGGCAGTCGGAACCTAGAGCATCCCGGGTTTTCAGCCGAGTTGATGTAAAAAAGAGAACGTCTAGTTTCAAAATAAAGAAGAAGTAGCTCTCCATAAAGATCTCGCGCATCTAATAACGGGGATTTTCCAACATCCGATACCATAACCATTTGAAAGATCCTTCATTAGTGTCGAACCACAAATTACGATGATTCAATGTGAAGTCGCACCCGTGTAGTATCCACCTGACATCCATGTTTCAGAGAAATTATCCGTTTGTGGCTTCTCACACATTTCTTCCACATTCATCTCCACGATTAAACCATCCAGACCATAACCTGAATGTTCTTCCCAATTATCCATCCAACGCTTTCTTGTTATGGTGTTCAACAATCACCCCAACAATACGGTACCGCTTTTTGAAAAACAATACCCATTTCTCCAACACTGATATCTGCTTCTCTGTCAAATCACCAGTATACCATGTATTGGTCACTTCCTTGTCATCCTTGTCCGGTTCGTCCAGCTTCAACTGTAGACGATTAAGCGCAAGGAGCCTGCTCAGATCCTTACCCACTAGCTTGTGGTAGGCCTTCCCTGGACCGTAGCTTTTAGTGTTATCAGTAACATCGTAGATGTATCCTCTGATCCCCACATATAGTTGTCTCTTGTCCACTCCATTAAATCTGGCCAACTGCAGCCGTGTATACATAGGAAGTGTCTCTATGGATACATTATTATTGTGTATCTGAAACTCGTTTTCCGTTTGTTCTGCCATTCTGAAAATAAATGTTGTGGAGTGGAGGTATTGGTGATCGCAGTGTGCAGAGTGGACATACCAAGAGCCTAAAGGAAACCATAGCGGGATGGCAAAAATGCCTTTGAAAATGTTGAAAATAATGAAGAAATACATTTGAACTATGATGGATTCTCGATATTTTAATCTCGTTTTACGAATTTCTGTCATTCCTTTTCAAATTCGCCTAATCCTATCGTTATCACGTGACTTTCCTTGAGCCCCATAGTTAACGCACTAAACATTTCACTACAGATCTAACCTGCTTACCACCCAATGGTATGTCTTTTATATTAAACTCAGTCGTATTTGTACTAACCATTCAGGACGAAAGTGAAAAGTATCCGTTGAAAATACAGAAGCTCTTCGCTCCTAGACTTCCGTTTCTATATAAGCCTCCGATAGGCTTCTCTCCAGAGCAGAGATGTACTCCAAAGATCACGTCGCTAGCGCCGTGGAAGCTGGAGATTGAAAAATACAAAAGAGACTTCCACAAGCCTTTGGAGGACGTGGTAAAGCGCAAAAGCTCGAGAAAGCAGCTACATGTTGAATCTTTACTGCGTCAGTTGGCTGAATGGGAAGACACCGATGCATTTGCTCAGAATGAATTCCTCAAAGACCCATACCGGACAGTTTTCGTGTCAAGACTTTACTACTGGTTCACTGAGTTGGATCTTACTAAGCATTTCAACCGCTTTGGCTCCATCGAGTCGGTTCGTGTTGTTAGAGACAAAAATGGCCATTCCAGAGGTTATGGCTTTGTAGTGTTTGACCAGGAAAATGATGCGTCCAATTGTATTCGGGAGTTAGCACCTACCGGTCTAGCAGTGGATCCTATTCAAGGTGAAAAACCTCGCAAAATTCTAGTGGATATGGAACGTGGAAGAAGAGTAAGAAACTGGAAACCCAGAAGATTGGGAGGGGGCTTGGGTGGTCGCCATTACACATCTCCCACAGCACACCACTCCAGAGACGCCTCTGCTGCCTCTTCTGGACGCCGCTTGAATTTATCGCAAAATCCATATCAACAGGTAACAGGGTATGGAAAAAGACCCTATGACGATAGATCCTTGGGGCCCAGCAAGAAACCCGCATACGACTATTATTCAAACCGGAATTCGGATCCTGTCCCTGCAACTCCTAATCCCCCTATATCATCTGCCGCTATGTCCTACACTCCGGTGGCTTCCACTGGAAGTTCTGCTAGAAATGCTCTGGAACAATCTATCAAGGATAAATACGCAAAATATCAGTCGGCAAATGACAGGCTGGGAGGCAGATCAATTCGCTCAATACGACAAAGGGATTAATGCATGTGTTCAAATATGAACCAATTCTATGTACGGGTAAACGAACTGCAGTTCGAGTAATGCAATAAGACCATTAATGTCTTGTAGTTGGTTATAGGCCATCTTAATGTTGAAGCTAAACTTTCCGTTCATCTTGGTTTCTGGTTGACTTGATCCACTTGTTGAGCATGTTGAACATATCGCCTACCATTTCGTGGATGTCCAACTTGTCTCTCTTAAGTCGAGCATCAATGTCCCCAATAAGTCCTTTCAACTTATCAAGTGTCACTTTCATATTCGCAGCGTCGCCTCCCTTGGCTTCCAGAGCTTTCATTTTCTTCAAAAGGTTCTTTTCAATGTACTGACACTGTTTATAAATGTAAGGGCTCATGGTCAACTCATTGATGGGGAATGCTTCGATACTTTGGTTGCAGGATTCGAAGTCATTCATGGCTATTCCAGTACGCAAGCTTAAATTGAGCCTGATCATTTGTCTGTTATCGTTGACTTCCGCTTCATTCATGTTCTTCAAAAGATCGAACGCAAGGTCGAACGAGTTCTCATTGAAAAGTCTTCTAGCCAACAACAATCTGTCACTGGCATTGAATTTGGTCTGCCTATTCTTGACATAACGAACAAGCTGGTCTTTCTTGGGAAAAGATAGAAGGAAATCGAATATCCGTAATCGTGTGGTGTATCTTTCCATTCTCATCTCTTTGAGACAATCAAAGATAGCTGATCTGTGCGTCAAGTTCAGTTTTCTCAACGTATTCTCGACTAAATGGTAATCTGGCTTGATTCCTTTTCTCATGATATCGAGAAGGCCCTTGTCCACCCGGAACTGGACTTGCTCTTTGATAGATTTCGGACTTTTGGATACAAGTGCCATTGACCTCCATTGCGGTGACAGATACTTCTTAACGTTGTTCAACTGTTGCCTTTGGATAGCAACCGGAGTGATATTCGACTTGAGTTTGGTCACCTTACAAGACTCTTGGAGAACCTCTTTTGTATGAGATGGAAGCTCGGCATTTTCAAGCCAATTAGAAAACAGTTGAGCGAAATATTCTCCCTCGTAAGGATATGTCCTGACAAAAGCTTCATACAAACTTTTAACATATATCAATTCAAATCTGTTTGCCTTTGTCACAAATTTCTCCATGAACTTGAGAAGTGGAAGAAACTTGTGTTCAGAAACGTAGTGTTGTACAATGACGTTGTAGGAAAATTTTGTGAATGGTAAGCCATCTTTTTTCATTTCCCTCAACATAAGCTGAATCATATTCATGGATGAATACTTGGAGAAGAACAAAAGGTAGGATTCGTAGAACGCCTTCAATGCATATTTGGAATGGCTAATAGAGTTGCGGATCTTCAAAATCTCTTCAATGTCTCCTTTAGTGATATTCTTCTTGTGCAGTAAATCTTTGCGAGAGATTCTTTCCTGGTTTTTCACCAAGGAAATAAGGAAATTGCTATTGTAGCCCAAATGCTCTCTGAGAGCCTCCATAGAAGCAATTTCTTCTGGATTTCCGTACCTGTAGTACTGCTTGAGAAGCATGGCTACCGTTTTTGGATATGGGCTCTCACAATTGGAAGCATTGGACCAGATCTCCACCAAGTCGGTGATATTTGTGAAAATGGCGCCAACTTTAACAAAACTAATGATCGTTGACGAAAGCAAGCTTTCATCTAAGGGTTTTCCCATATCTATGATACTCTTGATGAGATTCTTTGCAAACTCCACGTCATAATTGTACACGAACGCATTTATCACATAACTCAATGTTCTGGAGTCGTATGTAGAGTTCTTGAGATAAGTGTAGAGCAAATGTTGGAGCGATGCCAAGTCATCCATATGATAGCACAACCAGATATAGTTCTCCATGAAAGTTCTATTTCCCAATGAGTGCGGCTCGTAAAGCTTGCAGACATCGTACAACGTCTCGATGTGTGAGTATACTCTGCCATACATGGACATATATCGTAGGTCATTCTTTCCATGAAACATTGGAACTTCCACTGCAGATTGATGTAAATATTCATCAGAGGTGTCGATTGGCAACTGCTCGTGAACACTAGATACCATTCCATTGATGATGTCTGTAGAAATCGTAATTCCTTCTGCCTGGTATGCTTTCAAGATTTGGTACATTTTGGGGTATTCCCCGGCACCGAAAAGCTTGACAATCTCGATTTCAGCAGGATGCACCTCTATTGTTTCTGAATCCGGCCCATTGGTACCTTCTTCGTTATATTCTGCGCCGACTCCATCACTTACTGCTGCCAAACTACTATAATTTTGGTATCCGGCATTTGAATGTAGTTTTGTTACCTGAGACGAATTCTTCGACACTTGTTCCTTATAAGCCTTAGTCGAGTTTGCCAACAGAGTCACAAACTCTGTTCCTATCTCTCTGGACGTCTCTTGTAGCCAATAAGCACACGAAGCATTCTGAAGTTGTATATTAGTGCAAAATGGGTGTCTGGAAGCACGGAACGGCGGACGCTGGCCAGCAGGTTTGTAGTTTTTGAGATTCCAGACCAAGTTCTGGTACGTTCGGACCAACGGGAACTGGCGGGCCATGGTCCTTTGACAGTGATGAAAATGAAGATTTAGCTTCAGTGAGTGTGTATGGAGGAAAATTTTGTGGTATGATTCTCATTGTAGAGTTGATGAAGCGAGAAGATTAAAATAGCCAATTGAGCACAAATGAAGATTGACCTATAAATTATACTATTTAAAGACTTTTAGAGCTTAATTATGAGCGATGTATATTTGTTTTTTCGAAACCGGATGAGATGTTCATTTTGCTGGTAGAGAAGTGAGAACCTTTCATGCCTTAGTGTCTTCGCTTGTTATTCACGTAACTGGTGTTAACAGCCGAATATTCTTCATAGTTTTCTTTTTTTTTTCCTTTTAAAATCGATAAAACTTCTGTTTTTCTATTGTTTTGAAATTTCCTTTTTCCCTTCAAATTTCTTCATCAAGGTAGTTGCCTCCTCAATGTAATACACGAAGGCGTTATATGTTAGCATTTACTTTGATAGGATTCGACAAATGTCACAAAAATGTTTATAGTTTACTGCTGGTATCGCCAAATGTTGTTTCATATATAGAACTATGTTATGTGACGAGTCACGTCAGCATGTGTATCTCCCTTCTTTGTCTTCACTCAATAAATACAGAAATACAGAATATTCTCCGACCAGTGCATTCTTCCTGTTACACTAATTGAATATGGTAAATCATAGGTGATTATTATCTAGCATTTTCAATTCTGAAGAATTTCTCTTCATTCTTAGTAGCTTCTATCGCATATCACTATGCCTAGTGTCCATACATCGTTTCATAAGAAGCGAAACAAAGACCCTTGAACAGTAACATACATAACAAGTTTAAAATAGCTAATCGCCACTATGATAAATCATTTGTATCCATTAACCGTTCTTATTTCCGATACCAATATTTGCCAGCATCACAAGTATGGGGAAGCCCCACTTAGATACACTCCACCGAGGTCTGTCAGTTTATACTCCATTCTTTTGCTCTGTAATTCCATAATGTCTTCTTACAAAGAATTAATGGAGAGAAATGGGCAGCATGCTGTTAGCAGTAATTCTTATGCCCAGATGAATCAGTCTCCGCTGGATTTGGATTACTTGATTTACACCTTGAGATCTCCAACCCCGGATACAAATGTTCTGAAGGTTTTGGGATATATCTACCATTACATTCCGTATGTGAAGGTGGAGCATAATCTTCGGGTAATTTTATCGAGTTTTTTGAACAATCAGGTCTGCTTTGGAAACAAAATCCCGAGCTACGAGGACAATTACCTTATCATTGAGGTGTTCAAGTTGATCACAGACAAGAAATTGAAAGTGTCGCAACCAACGCTTTCCATAAAGATATACTACGAAATCATCTTGAAGGAGCTTGAGAACTTTGTTGCTTACAACCCATTGCGTAATAGCTGGAAAGTAATGCCCATTATCAGTGGACTTTGGCTCTCCAATGAACTAAGGGACCAATTATACACGGACAACAACGTTTTGGAGTACAAGTGGTTTTTCCACGAGTGGGACGAGAGATCCGATGCATTATTCAAGAAATGCTTACGCCATTCTCTCTCGGAAGCTGCCCCTCTAGACATCACCAATCTTGTGTTGTTGAGTTTGGCTTTGAAATATAAGTTGCGTGAGAACCTCAACGACTACCTTGGCAACATTCACAGAAAATTGGTGATTTCTCAACTCACATCTTTGATCTTCAGCTTGCAAACATCCGATGGCTATAAGTATAGGTTGTTTGCAGAAACGGGTCCAAACGACCCACACTGGGAGGAGTTCATCAAAACCAAGGTCTTGCAAAGACCTGTGATAAAGCATTTGAATAGGCTTGCATTTTTACTTGAGTCATTACTTTGTGATTTGCCATATAATGATGGCAACTTCAATTTGATCATGAGTTTGATCGAGGGTATGTTGGAGTTCAATAAAGAATTGAATCACTTCACTGCCAGCCAGCCACGTCTCAACGTTGGATCCGAGTCCGCTTCCGAAGAGAATAAATTCCATGCACAATATTTGATGTTGATGAAGAGCTACTTGTTCTTCCAGGTCATTGTCTTCCAGGGTATACTTTCTCGATTTGTTTCGGGCAGAAATGTCAACTTAATGTATGCGCTATTCAGACCCAAACGGCATGTCAGTCGCATGGAATACGAGTATTCTGAGATTGGAAGATCTATTTTACATTCACTCTACTATTTGAACTTTATTTTAATGGATATTGGCCTGGGTGGATTCGATGGATACAATTTCGTTTATTACGTTTGTCTTGAAGTCTGTCTTCAAAACAATAGGGGAGCTTCCTTTGAGCGTTTCACTCGTTACTTGATTGGAAACTACAAAGAGGTGAACTTGCACCATGATGCTCTTAATCGAAACTATGTTTTGAGATGCAAGGTTCTCTTTGTCCTTGGGCTTTGGGAGAACTACTTACAGATGGTCAGAGAAAAGGATTCGAACTTCGATCCTGAATTTGTGGAGTTCATTTATGCTACAACAATCGATAAGGCAAGGGATCCATCCATCTCTGATCATATCTTGGTAGAGGCTCTCCACTCGGTGCTCTTGGTGTACTTTACTAATAAGCAAGACACCAGCAAAGCTTTGGGGCACGTTTTGAATTACTTTGAAGTTTTGGCCGATCAATTTCCCCGCATCCTTTCTGCCAATCAGCTCAGTGTCGCTGTGGAGACCTTAGGTAAGAAAATCTTATCTACCCCCATCATTTACGGACCAGATAGTTTTTACAGAAATTCTGCCGAGGAATTCCTTGAGTTCATTTTCTTCAAATGTCAAAATACAATGCCAGGGCTGTCCATCAAGACAAGCACTGGCACGGTTCTCACTTCTGCTCAGCCTATCTCCGAAATAGACGCTGCTTCCACAATGTCACAGTTGAAGAAAAACGATCCGAACCAAACAGACATTGTCAAATTCAACAAAATGAAGAAACCTAAAGATCTTCCTGGTTTAAAATTGTTTCCTTCTAGTGATGCAAAGGAACATTTTTCTAAGAGAGAAGTTCCTAACACATCTCGTGAGGCATTGATTGTCGCTTTTCTCCACATAATTCCATATCTTCCCATGAACGCCTTTATTCATTGGCTAGACAGAATTTGGACTCTTATCAAAACAAGTAACCAGGAAGAACGTGCATACTTGACCGATAAGCTTTGGCTAGTGTTGAGCAATAATCTCGATTTCAACCGGTGCCAACTTGCGTACCCATGGTGGTATGAGACAAAACAGGCAGTGGAACGAGACATTGGACATACTCTGAAATTATGATATCTTTGTAAATCAATATTTACAACCACTATGTAATATCCTGCATGTATGGTAGATAACTTTTTGCAATGAGATGAGTTAGTACATACACTCATCACCAATGGCTAGAAAAAAGTCGGCAGCAAAAAAGGCCAGAGAAGAGGCCGCAAAGCTCGAAAGTGATAAGGGGGCTCAGGAAACTCCGAAGCCCATCCAAGAGGTCGTTTCCCCGGTTGAGAATGACCCAGCAGAAAGCTCGGATGAGTCTTCCGAAGAAGAAGATGAATATGGAGAATTATTAACTGAGAATGTGGAGCTGCTGATTAAGAAGGTCATGGAGACTTTGAAGACTGACCCCAAGAAATTGTTGGACCCCGAGTCCAAGTTTTTTCAAGAGGACGACTCGAGTTCAGGCAAAAAGAGTAAAGATAAGCCAATCTACTTGAAGGACTATCACAGAATGAACTTGTTGTCAGGAGATTATAAGAATCTCGAAGACGAGAACTCGAATGAGTACGGCACAGTTGATGGCGAAAAGCCATATGTTGTCACTGAGAGAGAAGAAAGAAACAAGTTGCTCGATGATATTAAGAGTGCTTTCAATGGAGATGAAGAAGATGACGATGAAGATGGAGATGGATTCTTGAAAAAGAAGGACAATGCTACTACCCGTACTGAAACCGAAAAATCCATTCCCTTACCAGACCCTACGAAAGGCGCAGAGGAGTTCTTGTCAGCGTTTCTTGATAACCAGGCATGGATTCCGAAGAAGGACGACAAAGTCATCAACTTGGACCAAATTGACAATGATGATGAGCAAGCATTCGATGATGCCGTGGAGGATCTTGAGAGAGCATACAACTTCAGATTTGAAGATCCCAATTCCGCCAGTATTGTCTCTTATGCCAGAACTCAAGCATCTTTGAGAAGAGGCAAGACCAACTCTAGAAAGCGTGCTAGAGATAAGAAGAATGCAATTAAAGAACAAGAGAAGCATGAAACGGAACAAGCTTTAAAGAAAAAGAAAACTTCCAAGGTTAATAAGGTTATGGATCGTCTTGCCAAAATCAAGGAAGCTGTGGGTGAAGATATCAGTGACGAAACCATTGAAAAGGTGTTCGGTGATTCGTTGCTCAATGATGATTTTGACGATGCTGACTGGGACGGAAAAATGGCCGAAATCTTCAACGAGCAGTACTACGATGCTGAAATGACGAAACCAGAATGGGACGAAGATGACGAGATCATGGCTGACTATCACAAAGAAAAAGAGGATGAAGAAGTTGTTGATGAAGATGCCGAAATTGATGAGAATGAAGATGATGAACAATTGGACGCTCAAGCTCCACCAAAGAAAAAATCGAAGAAAGATCAGCTAAAGGAAAAGAAGTCTGCTAAGAAAGAAAAGAAGACTTTGAAGGAGAAGGCGGAGAAGATTGTGGAGGCTAACAAGACGAGACTATTGGACGAAGTTGAAGAGGAGAGAGGTAGAAACAAACAAGATGACCCCAACAGGTTCAGATATCGTGAGGTTTCCCCTGAAAGTTTTGGATTATCTACTAGAGAGATCTTTTTGGCTGACGATCTGGAATTGAACAAATTCATCAGCATCAAGAAGTTTGCTCCATACAAACCTAAGGAAGCTGCCCTCAAAGATAAGAGAAAATTCACGAAAAAGAAGCACTTGCAACAGTGGAGAAGAGAGGTATTCAGTAACAAGGAAGGTCCTGAGAAACAGAAGGAGGAAGGGGATGACGAAATTTGGATTCCTATAGAAGAAGAGAGTCGATCGAGAAAGTAGAAGTTCTAATAGATGTGCATTTATGATAATTATTTGTAAGTAACCATGATCTAATCGTACCGATTGGGGAAACTGATAATCGACTTGGCTGCTTCCTTAGATTTATACTTCAAAGAAAAGCTTTTAATAGATTTTTTGGAGTTTTCTTCCTCATCATCATGACGCTCGATATGTTTCAACCAGAGCTTCACTCCAACGAATAACCCGATTACTGCGCAGAGCATAAAACCGAGGATTCCGAAAAACCATCCCAAGTTGGAACCGTCCTGGCCTGGGATTTTCACGTTCATTCCGAACAAACCTGTAATGACATTCAAGGGCAAGAACAATGTACCAATCAATGTGACGTTACCCAAGATTTTTGTGACGGTCAAGTTGGAGTTGAAAGACTCTACTTGTAACTGAGCCAAATAGTTGGCATGGGACCTACTGAAGATCTTTTCGTAGGCAGACAAGTTCTGGAACATGGTCACCACGTGATCCTGAATATCACCCAAGTATAATGCAATATCGGCACGAGGTTGAACACGTTCGCCGGTCATTTGGAATTGGCCTCCAGTCATGAGTCCTGGAGGAGCACCTGGCCCAGGGCCAAAGCTTATTCCCTGAGTAGACGGAGGAGGGGAAGTATTGCCTGCAAAACTGGAACCCAAGCCCGACAAGTTAACTCTGGAAGCTCCAGTGACCAGAGGTCCCTGCTGGAATGCTTCATCTTGACATCTTTTTGCAAACATTTTAATAACATCTGCCTTGTTAGAGAGAAGTCTCATCAAAGTCATGACTTTGCGTCTAGATTCACCGATCTTACGCAACATCGAACTAAAGTTGATTTGACGTGCCACCAACACGGAGTCTTCAATAGCGTCAGCCTCGTATTCGATAGCTGTGATCACAGGAGCGAAACCATCAGTAATGTCATCGATCATGGCGTAACAGAGCCAGTCAGCGCTCACATCCACATAGTCTCTCAACTGTCTCACTCTTCTTCTCACATTGGCGGGATGCAGAATAGGTGAAAAATGGAATGTCAAGACTCCTTCCCTAAACACCACAATGTATACGTTGATGGGTTCCAAGTAGTCCTCAGATTCCTTGTCAGGCTCGAAGGTGTGGAAACAAACGAAGTAATAGTTTCTGAACAATTCAACCTTCTCTCTAGTTTCTTGCATTCTAATATCTTCAGCGGTCAAGGGGTGGATTCCAAAGGCTTTAGCCAATGTCTTCATTTCAGAATCAGTAGGACAAGTACAGTCGAGCCACCACGTACCTTCCCCATTCTTGAAAAGCTCGCGTGTGCTTTGGCCAGGAAGAAGAAGTGATGCAAGGTCTGGAGCGTGAACAGTCTCCTCGTTGTCCGAGTGGAAGAAAGAAAATCTGTCTGGCAAAATCAAGTCACCGTCATTAATTCTCGTACCTCCGAATCGCACATTGTCCGAGGAATCTCCGTCGGTCATAATGGTACGCTTTTCATAGATGTAATCTTCTTCCGAAGAGTCAGAGGTCAACTTTTCATGAGGAATGGCGGAATGAGTTTCAGCATCAACTTCACCCGTTCTCATCCTCGTCAACGACTTCATCAAGATGTTTTTGGGAGTGTACTTCATTGCGTTCTTACTGGGAGCGCTCGCTTCGGTATGAATAGACATGCCGGTGGTTTTCACCCGGGCAATGTTTTCCTGAGCCACGGCCTCAGTCTGGCGCCGCATCAACTCCTCGTTATCCCTCTCTTCATTGATGAAGTCATCAATCTCGTCGAAGTCAATGCCATTGATTCTAACATGTTCTCTCAACATGGGGAAGCACACATCTTCCTCCGTCTCTTGGGACGATCTCGACGCATGTGAGTCAGCCTCCAGATCTAAAGACGATCTCAGCATGCGTCTCTCACGTTTGTGGTGGCCAGGGCCCATGTCGGACCCACCACTCTCGTTGGTTCTCAGTTTCATCATTGGTGCCAACTCTGCTCTGGCACGCGCCTTGCGTACATTCATAAGGATGCCAGGTGCTTCATCACCAGCATTCTCCGAAATGGAACGAGATCTAGAGTTGCGGCGAAATCGTGGGGCCGATTCTGTGTTTGTTCTTGTCTTAGACATTTGAGGTCTGGGTTGCTGCTGTACCTGGGGCTGCTGCAGTTCCTGGGCTGACTCCTCGGGTGGAGGAAGTGTTTCCACCTGGTTTCTGTGGTCTTGCAAATGTTCGTCCATTCTGGAAGCCGATGAAGCTGGAATGTTGGAGGTCGAGTTGACGCTGTCAGTGTCGGACATGATTTGTGGTAAAGCTGCGAGGGCACAAAGGCGGCGGGAATCAGAATAGTTCTAAATAGTTGTCAGACTGGCAGGGTTCAGACAGTGTAGGATATTTAGGTGCGAGCAGGCAAGCTGGTGATCATAGTTGGTAGAAGAGATAAGAATACCAGAAGATACAAAAAAAAAGGCTGGTGATTGCGATGGGTAGCAGTTGTCTGCAGGACAAACGTGGTTACCTCAAGGCGGGCCATTATTAAAGGGCAAAGGGGTCGGGGATATGAGGTTCGGGTGAGTCGGGTCTTCTAATATTGGAATGTTAGTATCACAAATTTTATAAGAGAATTTTCTGTGTTGGGTAGGGTGAAATAGCTGAACGTTATTAAATGAGTCGATTTCGCGACGTTATGCGACTTATTTTAGCCACGCCCTAGTAGACCAGACGTTTTATTAAAAGAGGTTTGTGTTGATAGAAAAAAAATACTCAAAAGCAGCTCTGGAAGGAAGAAATCGATATATGTTTTGAAACTTAATCATGCTACTCTCTTTACTCTTCACATATGACATTATATACGTAGCTCATTACAACCAGTCAACAGGGTTCTGCAACACCTTCAAAAGCTTCTCCTCCTCGCTTCCAGGCTCAGGATGGTGATCGTACTCCCAGCTGGCAGTAGCTGGAAGCGACATCAAGATACTCTCAACTCTTGAGCCAGGAGTCAGCAAGCCAAACTTGGTGCCTCTATCCAAAACCAAGTTGAACTCCACATAACGACCTCTTCTGATCTGCTGCCACTGCTTCTGCTCCGCAGTGAACTCCTGGTTCATATGCTTGGCCACCAATGGAACGTATGCGGGCAAGAAAGCATCGAAGCACGACTCCACAATGTACAAGATTTCGTCTGGCGACTTGGAGTCAAAGTCGTCGAAGAAAATGCCTCCAACACCTCTGGTTTCGTTACGGTGGCTGATGTAGAAGTACTTATCACACCACTTCTTCCACGCGGGATACAACTCAGTGTCGTACTTGTCCAATGCATCTTTGTGCTGTTGGTGGAAATGACGTGCATCTTCCTCGTACAAGTACGAAGGTGTTAAGTCAGCTCCTCCTCCAAACCACCAAGCGGTCACCTCGTTAGATACGGGATCGGTGGTTTCAAAGTAGCGGTAGTTCAAGTGCGTGGTTGGCGCATGGGGGTTTCTAGGGTGAATCACCATGGAAAGTCCACATGCAAAGAAGTTGACGGATCCATCAGCACTTCCCTGCAAGTTCTTGTGGTCTGCTCTCATTCTTTGAACTGCCTGAGGAGGCAAAGAGCCGTGCACCACCGAAATGTTCACACCTCCCTTCTCGAACGTGGTACCGTTTGCCAATACCATCGACTGTCCTCCTCCACCATTTTCACCTCTAGTCCATGAATCTGTCCGAAATCCTGTAGGATCTAATTCGGTAAGACCGTCGGTAATCTCCTTTTGCTTCAATCTTACCAACGCTTCCATCCGCTCGCGGATGGGACGAGAAGTGTCGTGGATGATGGACATTTTTGTTTTACTTGAAAATGGGTTGGAAGTGTCAAAATATTGGATTTCTGCTCGCTATATATGGTAGCCTGCATGCGCTTAGGCAGCCAGTGGTATGATCTAACTTATGACATTGGGCCATCTGATCATTGGCCTGGTACGATGGGACATACCGGCCTATACGAAATACGACATTGTGGGGCTACAGAAAGCTATGCTCTTTAGCCGTTTCAGGTCTTTGGTGGAAGTTGAATCACCAGACAGCATGGCCATAGTGAAGAATGTACTTACGGATTTTCTCGCACTATGCATGTGTCAAACTTTCTCCGTTCGTTTTTTAATTTCTTTCCACAATTACGTCTGCCTCTCTGTTGTTGGCTATCACATAAAGTGCATTCTGCCAGTCCAGTCCATCAGCGCGCTCCACAGCCTCTGCCTCATTTTCTGCTATTCCGCTGTCCAAATGCCTCTTAATGATTCTCTTCCTCACCAATGTGGTGGGTGTGTTCACTAACCATAATTCATCTGCAAGGTCTCCTATACGACACCATGGGTCGTCTTTCAATCCAACGTAATTTCCTTCCACCAAAACAACCTTGACATCTGTTCCGATGACAATATCGTCCTCGACAGGATCCTTTTTGCTGTGATCAAACAGTGGAACTAGCACAATTTCTCCACTATGTAGCTTCTCTATGGCCGAGAGAAACCTCTCCACGTTAAATGTAAATGGAGCGCCTCTTCGTCTGAATGCCTCGTTTGAATCTTCAAATTTGGCCAATTCAGCCCGGTAATAATGGTAACCATCCTGCGGCAACAGTTGTGCAAGAATACCCTGGGAACCTAAATGATCAATAAGCTCACGAACCAAGGTCGACTTGCCTGCACCAGGAATTCCTGCAATTGCAATCACTGTACGACTCTTTCTGGATAGTCTCTCCTCGATTCGGGAAACGAGCTGGTCGACGCTGCTGGTATGGATTGTCATTTCCCAAAAGAGTGGAGATGTATCACAATTTCGAATGTTCACTATATGTATGGCATTACTGCATTGGGCAACTCACCCTACGCAGTGTATCTTAGTGACATGGAGTCGGTATGGTTCACTAGTCCCACCAAAAAGGAGGTCTGCGATAAAGCTAGTGCTCAGGGGATTTCTGACTTTGACGAGAGCAAGTTAGCCTTTTTCGTGGGGGAACTAGTCAAGATGTTTGGAGCACAATCTCCGTCCCTAAAGTTCTTCAGACAATCTAATGTGCTTTTCACAATTGATACACAAGTGGCTCAAAATATTCCATGGGATTTCGAGTTGAGGCTAGCTGACTCGTCCGAGACAGCTTCATTTTTCCGCAACGTCTGCGTCTCAACGTTTGCAAATCACAACTTCCTACTATATAAGATTTCGCAGCTAGAGCATCTAATTAAGGCTCGCGACAAGTACATTGTCTATTTGGAGGAAAATTACAAGACAATCAATGGCATGGAGCTCATGGAGAAGTATAAACGGCAGCATGTTGAAGACGCCCGGCTCTTGGTCAATTACGACAAAGACTCTACGAACCTGAGAATACGAAGTCTGTATCGAAACTATCTCAAAAGGCAGACAGACTGGAATCCCGAGAACCGTCTTTGGGACAACTTAAAAGTGGCTTTGAAGGATAAATCCACTTGGAGAGCAAACATGAATGAGAGTCCTGATCTGCCTGTTAACACTAAGTTTGATGAAAAGTCTCCATATCAAACCCAGAGTCAAACGCAAACTCAAGACTCCAAAATCAGGCTAGGTGAAATTCCTCGACTTGACTCCCAAAAACGGAGCGAACTCAGCAGTTCTCCAGTGCGTTCTCAGCCCAGCAGTTCTCCAACTAAAAGAAGACGAGTTGGCTCGGGTAGACGATAAAAGGCTTCTTCTAGGATTCGCTATTTTCAGCCAAGTCGTCCCATCTCTGAATCAACTGATCAAGTGCAGCATTCTGGGAATCACTCATTTCGTGCTGGTAGAGAACTTTCAAAATATCAGACCAATAGTGTACAAATGTTACCAACGATTCTTTGTTGTCGGGTAGATCAACCATCTGCGGAATTTTCTGTTGTCGTCCTTTGGTGATGAAAGGCTTATTGCTCAGTAAATACTCAGAGAATACTGGGAGCCAAAACCTGATCATCACATAGCTAGCATCTTCCAACGTGCAGATTGAGCTCTTGTCGTAGCCTCTCACAAGTTCAAGATCATTCCCATAAGAACTCTTCATGCAGCAGTGAACTACTGCGAGAAGCACTTTTTGGATCTCGGAATAAACTGTCTTATAAGGGTTTGCACATACTGGAACGTGTTGCTTAATTGGCACCTCTACTTCCTTGGTAATCACCGCTTGCTTCTCGATCTTGCCAAACCTATGAATGTTTTCGTTTTTAACCATTTCTGCTATGAGTTTAGCGCTCATCTCATCTCGAAAGCTGACCGTCAATACATTATTCAGTAAAGCTTTCATGCAAAGATTCTTGTCGTTAGACATAAGAACTTGAAGCGTATGTGGTTTATGCTTCTGGAAATATAGGCAGCAGTCCAATATAGCATCGTCTTTTATAGCCAATTTGTCAAGTCTTTCGTCCATTTTCTGGCCAATTACCGTAGTTGAACGCGTGGCCAAGCTTGAGTAGACCCAGTCATTTGCCCAGCGAGCCAAGTAGCCCACGGACTCGCCTGAAAGCTGGGAAGGGTTCCCATTTCGCTCATCAGCACGTTTGGACCCTTTTAGGCCATCGAGTTCATGCATCACAGCCATTGGAATCACCAAGCGGATTCCATACTCTTCGCCTAAGTTCTTGAGCTCGTCGAGTATCTTCAAATGCGAAAGAATAAAGTTGGTGTCCACTACAAGATAAGAAAGGTTTTCATTGATTCGGATGGTTTGAGTCTGGAAGTACAGTTTATCTAGGTCCATGGAATCGTCATATGAAAAGTCGCCTGCCACTCTTGAATTAGTCACATAATTTGTAATAACTTCCACTTCTTCGGAATTATCCATTAGAACCATCTCAATGTCACCACTTTCATCGTATTTATGTGGATTTCGTGCTGCTTTGTCCACTCTATCTTCAATGAGTCGTATAGTGTAATCGGCGGAATTTCTTCTTTTGCTGCCCAGCACAAGGATCTTCTTATCGTCTTTCCTCCCGATTCCACCAGGGGCGTAACGCGAAGGAAGGGACATTGCCCTGATGCTTGATCTTTAACCTGAATTTATAGTGCAGGAACTTTTGTTGATGTGGTTGGAATAGATAACAACTAAACAACGAACTACGCAAAATCCTGGAAATTGTATTAGTAAAATCAATTAAGTGAGTATGCATTAATTTAATGGATATGCAATTATAAAATGAGGCTCCATATATAACCAGTATATACTACAAAATCTCCAACACGAACTCAAAGACACTCACAAATAAACTGATCAAAATGATGATCATTATCATCATCGTAATTCGCGTAGTACTTGACTCGTTGATGCTATCGCTGATAATGTTTGTAAACTCCAAGAATACCTTACATCGTTCATTAAGAACCTGAACTCGTTGTTCTATCTCAAGGTACTCTCTCACAGCACTGTAAAGTGGATGTAATGCAGGTTCCACCGACCAGAAATACTCTGGGGTATCAAGAATTGAGCTTGATAAATTGACATCAACTCTCAATTTAAATAACTTTCCAGATTTTTTCATCAACTGCTGCCGTTTTAATCCCAAGCGCCCTGTCAATGCCAACTTCTTAGGAAGCTTCGAAATCAGCTGCAAGCTGTACACCATACGACTTTCAAAGAGACAAAGCTTTGTCAGTTGTGCTATTGCGTGCGACATGGCCAACTTAATCAAGTGATCACCGCTTCTCAATGTGATCATGTCATTGAAAATTCGGGGTCTCTGAATCTGAGAGTCGTATTCGAAGTGGAATTCTTCAGTCTCGATATCTTGCTCACTGATTGGATGGATAAGAAGAGGCTCAGGGGTCTCTGATGCGAACGCCAAGTCGGCAAGAATGTTCTTCTCATGGATCTCCGAGAGATTCCAAAATACCACAATTCCATACTCGAGGACAAACATCTCTGCATGTTTGCTGAGCTCCGTCAGATCATCTGAAGTCTGCTTGTGATCCTTATGCTTATGATTTCTTGGGTCTAGCTCGGCGGTGTTCGAGCTAGGATGCTCTTGTTGCGGACTACCGACTGTAGAGTTGCTGTTATTGCTTCCACTATCACTATCCGATTCATCCAAAGGTGGAGCAAAAAACTGCGGCTCCGAAGGATCGAAGGGGCCATTGTTATCACCCGCACCCTCCTCTGGATCCATAGAGTAGTTGTTTGCATCCTCGGGAGTTTCAACACCTGAGAAGTATTCATACAACCGATCTGTTTGCTCGCTCTTATTAATCATTTTCTCCATATAGCGCTTATTAGGTAGCGATTTGGCAGTGTCGTTGGATTTCACTCGAAATCCATCATTGCCGGGAAGCAATGGAAGAGCATATGGAACATAGAGCGCTTCATCGTATAATCTTGGCTTGACCTCGTGGTTTTTAGCCAAAAAGTCCAGAAGCGCCTCCAAATTAAATTCTTCGCAAATGTAATAAGCAGTAACCCTGCTGAACTCTTTGGCTCGAGCCTCTTTTGGCATAAGCTCAGCACGGCTCCTATATATGAGTGGTGTCGTCCTATCACCCAATGGTGGCGGCGAATCTATCCGGTGTGGAGAATGTGGCATTCCTAAATCATCGGGAATCAAGACTAATCGCTGAGAGTTCTTAGATGTTCTAGCCGGCAAGTTTTGTGTAAGTTTTGGAATAGACCGGATGTTCCTTCGACGAAGATCCATTGTCGGCGGAACACCCGGTGGTGACATGCTTCTTTGAGGCGGGGAAAAAGGTCCGCTTTGGTTCAAAAGTGGCAATCGGCTCTGGCCCGACGGAATGTCGCTAGAATTACTCAATAATTTATCAACAGAGATGTCGGTATACTTATTGGCACGAGCAGTAAATCGCTTGTGTAGATTGATGCCCATAGGACCCCGGCTAACACCAGGACCACCAGGCAGTTGATGGTTCTGCTGATGGTTCTGGTGGGGGTTTTGGTGATTTTGTTGTTGCTGCTGCTGCTGCTGCTGTTGCTTTTTGTAATTCTGGCCAGCAAACGGCGCTCTGGCACCTTTTGTGTGCGTTGTTCGAGCATCCGTAACCAAAATTGACGGCGACCGCTTAGCGGTGGGTCTGGAACCATTGGACATGGCGGCGACTAGCGCTTCAAGATAATGGGATAAGGTGATGGAAAGGTGTGGGAGATAGGATGAGGTCACGTGTGCACTTTATTGCTTGGGCATATTGAAACGAGGAAATATTGTATGGGAAAGATATATTAAGGGTAATTTAGGTTGGATGTTTTTGGTCCGACTTGCTGGCTGATTTTATATTTTTCGTTTTATTTTTCCTTAAGTAGGTTCTTGGTGTATTTATTCTGTGTTTGCAAGCTAAGGAGATCATTAGATTTAAGGTGCGTGAAACTTGGAATGTTCGGGAACTGGATGAGCGAAAATCAGAGAGATTTTTCAAAAGGCGTGATGAAATCTATTGGATGGTTATTACCGAGACAAGTTATTTTTTCGTTCTTTTTTTACTTACATTCTCCACTTGGTTGTCGTAATAGACTTCATCAAGATTTAGGTCTGATAACAAAAGTTTAGCAGCCATGAGAATATATAATGCCACAAGGTAATCCAACGATTAACAGTTTGAAAGCGAAATTCATATTGAGATGGCGCCCTCCAATGGTCACATTAATGATTTATTGCATGGGCTTTGCCTTGATATTTAAAGAAGTTTTCTTTTCGATATTGTCTTAATCCCTCAATTCAATACGTTTCCACAATAATTTCCATTTTTCAGTGGGAATCCACAAAGATCATGAAAATGACAACCTACTGACATCCAGAAAAAATACCAATTAACGAAAAAACGAGAAAAGCCTCAGAAAAAACGGATGAAAACGAGTCAATAATTTCCCCTCTTGTCTTCTATCGTCGTTTTTTGTCACTTCGTTACCACCATTTCCGTATGTTCATCTGTGACTGCACCTACTCTTCAAAATTTGTTCTCTCTAGTAACTGCTCTTTTCAACCATGTCTTTGACTATTGCTGCAAAGGCACCTTTCATTGCTTACTCGGCAATTATTGCCTCAGAATTTGAGTCTGCCGAATCTTCTCCTATTACTGTCGACTTCGTGGATGACAAGGCTGTCGAGAAGGATGCCACTGCCAAATTGGTCGTGGGTGACAAGACTTACGTTGGAGAATCTGAGGTCTTGAAGGCTTTTGGTTCCTTGGTGCCTTCCATCACCAAGTCCAGCGATGCTTCTGCTTCTTGGGTCCAGTTTGCCTTGGAAAAATTGGCCAACAAGAACTTTAAGGCTTTAGCCACCGACTTGGAGGAGTTGGATGCCCACTTGAACTTTAGATCATTTGTTTTGGGCTACAGCTTCTCGTTGGCTGACATTGCCATCTGGGGTGTGTTGAGAGCCAATGCTGTGATGGGTTCCGTCATCAAGAATGAGGTTTACGCCAACATTTCCAGATGGTACAACTTCGTTGGATCTGACAGCAGATTCGATGTTGCTGATAAGACCACCAAGGCCATTAATGAAGTGAGAAAGTCAGCTAAGGCTGCCAAGGGTGAAAAGAAGGAGACACACAAGGCCAGTTTTGCTATTGACTTGCCAAATGCCAAGATTGGTGAGGTTGTCACTCGTTTCCCTCCAGAGCCTTCTGGATACTTGCACATTGGACATGTCAAGGCTGCCATTTTGAACGAATACTTTGCTCATGAGTACAAGGGTAAGTTGATCATCAGATTCGACGACACCAACCCATCCAAGGAGAAGTCCGAGTTCCAGGACTCTATTATTGAGGATTTGGCAACCTTGGGTATCAAGGGAGACAAGGTCACCTACTCGTCCGACTACTTCGACCAGATGTACGACTTAGCCATCAAGATGATCAAGGAGGGCCATGCTTACTGTGACGATACCCCATTGGAGCAAATGAGAGAGGAAAGAATGGTGGGTGATGCCTCCAAGAGAAGAGATAGATCTGTCGAGGAAAACTTGCAGATTTTTACCGAGGAGATGAAGAACGGCACTGAGACTGGCCTCAAGAACTGTTTGAGAGCCAAGATTGACTACAAGGCTCTTAACAAGGCATTGAGAGACCCGGTTATCTACAGATGCAACTTGACTCCTCACCACAGAACCGGCACTCAGTGGAAGATGTACCCAACCTACGACTTCTGTGTTCCAGTGGTTGATGCCATTGAGGGTGTCACTCACTCTTTGAGAACCAACGAGTACAGAGACCGTAACCCTCAGTACGAGTGGATCCAGAACACCTTAGGCTTGCGTCACGTTGACATTTGGGATTTCGGTAGAGTCAACTTTGTTAGAACACTTTTGTCCAAGAGAAAATTGCAGTGGTTTGTCGACAAGGGCCACGTTGGCAACTGGGATGACCCAAGATTCCCTACCGTCAGAGGTGTCAGCAGAAGAGGTATGACTGCTGAGGGTTTGAGAAACTTCATTCTCTCCCAGGGTCCTTCCAAGAATATCATCAACATGGAGTGGTCTTCCATTTGGGCTTTGAACAAAAAGATTATCGACCCTATTGCTCCAAGACACGTTGCTGTGGACGTCAAGGACGCTGTTCCAGTGACCCTTTCTAACGGTCCTGCCGAGCCATTCTCTGAGGACAAACCTAAGCACAAGAAGAACCCAGATGTGGGAACCAAGAAGGTGATTTTTGCAAAGGATGTCCTCGTTGACCAGGCCGATGCTCAAACTTTTGCCGAGGGTGAGGAGATCACTTTTATGGACTGGGGTAACGTGATCATCAAGAAGATTAACAAGGAAGGTGATGTTGTCAAATCCATTGATGCCGAGTTGCACTTGGAGGGTGACTTCCGCAAGACCGAGAAGAAGGTCACCTGGTTGGCTAACACTTCTGACAAGGTGCAAGTCAAGTTGGTTGACTTCGACCACTTGATTACTAAGGACAAGTTGGAGGAGGGTGACAACTTCGAGGATTTCCTTACTCCTGAGACCAGATTTGTCAGCGAGGCCTTTGCCGATGCCAACGTCAAGTCATTGAAGAAGGGTGACACCATTCAGTTCGAGAGAAAGGGCTACTACAAGGTCGATGAGGATCTTTCTACTGGCAAGGAGTTGATTTTGTTCACCATTCCAGACGGTAAGAAGAAGTAAACTGAATAGTCCGGCGAATAGATTTTCTCACTCAGGGAACTGTAGCTAAAAAAATACTTTTCAACAGATAAATTTTGGAAGTCGGTTAAAAATGAAATAAAAAAGTAGAACTCCGATACGGGGAATCGAACCCCGATCTGCTCGGTGAGAGCGAACCGTGATAGCCATTACACTATATCGGACTTTATTGAGATTGAAGTAGAGTACATTATTATACCAAGTATTAATTAGAAGACCTCTACCTCCCAACAAAAATAAACATGCGGCTAAATGTTACACTATTGATTTGTTATATTCCATCAGAAATAGAAAGGTCCACTCTCGTAAGTTGATAAATAGTGGAGTACAATCCGATGCGGCTCATCAAGGTAAAATGCCTCATGCGGTTCTCTTCATCTTTTAAACCAATGAGTGCTGATTAGAATTGCTGTGACTTCCTGAAAGATCATTTTCTTAAGGGTGTTCCACTTTCAACTTTTAAGAAGTCAACCATTAAGAGGTCATTGGTGAGTTTGTCTCCGTGTAGCATACTAAAATGAGTCATTTCTAACAGATGCCTCTGTAACAAGTTGAAAAACCTGATTCAATCAAAGTGTTGGAATTTTAATTGTACTTTACCTCATGATTTAAGAAATTTCATAGAATCTTATGCATAAGTCATTTCAGAGGACCTAGAAACTAGCAGCGAGGTAAAGCGCTAGCCATTAAGACCTACATCAAAATTCAAAGAGTGATTGACAATAAAGAAGAATTAAACTAGGAAACAGATTATCAGCTCAATGGACACATTATCACTCACGCTAGGCGAGAGAACACTCGCAAACCTGCTCTTCTATCATCCCCGTTGATGGATAATGTTCAATGGAACGGCGAAAGGATCCAACAATAATCAGAAACCTAGTTGATAGATGCCAACCCATCACAAGCCCACTAGCTTGGGCTCAACCCAAATACACCCAGACAATTCATTGAGTGCCGCTTCCATCGATGAATCCATGGCATCCAACACCCGAATACCACGGCAGATATCATTAACATTGCAAGTCAACCTGACCCTTGCGTCCAAAAGGTAATCGGTGTGATATTGACTGCACGCTTCTAAGTAGTCAGTTTTCCCTCAAATTTCCTCAAGCTCTTGAGGCGAACTGTTAGGATAGGATTTCAATATCATGTTGTCGAAGAACCTATCAAACTCCAGCAACACCACAGACACAGCAGCAACACAAACTTGAGACTCAGTATCATAATTCAAAAGCGCAACCTCCAAATCGTTGACTAAGTCCTTGGAGGTATTGCGAAGGACAGTGAGACTCTTTCTCAATGCTGTAAGCCTCATTCTCTCGGCAACAAGAGAACATCGGACTCTTTCCAAGAAACACAAATCGTCCGCGCGAAGGTACGTTTCCACAACGACCTCGTATCTGCTTGCCATACCAAGATATGAGTTAAAGACCTGGGCAGCAAGTTTCACAGCCCAGTCACATCTGTTCATGAACTCGTGAAGACCGTAGATCTTAGCCTCAGCGACACCAACAGTAAGTTTCCAGAAAGTCAGTTGTGACAGCAATGAAATCTTCCAACTGCTCCCAGTATTCATGGTCGGGGTTCACACTGCAACCATTTATCAATGTGGCTTCCACGAAGCGATTACAAAGTTCCTCGAACCAGGAATAGTCGGTTTCGAGATTTGCGAGGACAGAGTCGGTTGACAGCTCGTGATCTTCAAGATTATGCTTCCCGTGTTTACTAAGACAGCTTTTAAGAGGTTGTAATTTGTTAGTATCTATGTCCGCAGTTCGACCAAGCATCAATGGAGCTTCGTAAGACTGAAAGTTGATAACTTGATCAAAATCAGCGAAGCTGACAACTGCCAATCTTCCATCATCACAGAAATCAGGCTCGAGAGGCTGGTATTCCACATTATCTGAACAAAACTTTCTGTAATTAGGAAATGTTTTCAAAGCAACAGCAATGAAGTCCATAACTTCATCTGTCTCCTCCACTTGCTCTTGCACTTCCTTCTCAATCCCCCCTTCTTCCTCACAACCTTAATCATCAGATATCACATCCTCCATAACCTCACTTTGGATATCACCGAAACCATCAGAACAGTAGAGGATCTTGGAAATGCTCAAAGATTGAATATTCCACATTACATAAGGGATGTATTGTCCCAGAGGTGGAGTGCCTGTGAGACCAGGCTGATCCACAAACAAAGAACAGCTAATAGGAACAACGCTAAACAATAAGGTGCATACATCATCTTCGGCAATGAAGGATTTACTTTCCATTGGAAGAAATGTTTCAAGGTTTTCTTGGATACAAGCCCTCCTGACTTGAGCATTGAGTTTGTTGGGCAGTAGTCATGTAAGTGAGCGAACAAACATAATAATTTTTTGTAAGAGAGAGGAGTGAACTGATTAGATGAACACGCTATAAAAAAACGTGCATAGCCATTATGGTCATCAACAAAAGTACCACAAGGAGTAGAATCAATATCAGAAATGCTTTAAACAAAATGAGTCTACAATTTAACAGCAGACGCCACCTGACTTTCCTTAGAGAGGTAAATTGATGCCCCAGAAGTCTGACTGGTGGTATTGCTCACAGCAAGTGAGAGTGCCAGTTGTCTCTCAGAAGAGGAAACATCTTCAGTTGGGTAATCTTGCATACATCTTATCAAGCAGTGTAATTCATAAGACTAGTTGATTGGAGATAACGCTTCAAGATCTTCCAGAGAGAACTCGAAGGATGAGTTGGTAGAAGAATCACAGAAGAAGTCAATGGGAGTGGAATTAGAGGAGGGCTCAGATATAGGGCCCCTCGTAGAAACTTTTTCATTCATAATCTTGGCAATAACCTCGTTTAGCTTTCTCTTTAGTTCTCTAACCCTATACACTAATTTCTTGCAAGGTCTGAATTCCCTGAATCGATGAGATTTGATATTTTTAGGCTCCGTTGGACTAGTGGTTACCACCTCGGTGTCCACTACCATGATATCAATGGTTTCACGGGAGCATGGAGAACTAACAGAACCATCATCGGTTTCTGGAATATTGACATCAGTATACGATGAATTAGAGGCACAAACAGTGGCCGTGAAACGGCGAAAAGTCCGAACCAAACACAACATGATCAGTGTCTAGTATTCGGGTCGGAAGGTTTTGCGAGCTCTGGATGCTTTTCCAATCTACCAAGTCTTGATTTAAGTTGGAAAACTGAGTTGAGAGGAAATGATTAGTAGTGAGAAATGATCAAGAGGTGCGTAATGTGTTTGTTGAAACATACTTGCGAAGGACCTTTGGAGGAGATTGCAAAGCTGTTTTGGTCCACAAATGGAGTCATTAGCGTCAAAAGGAGGAAAAGAAAAAGCTAATCTGCAAAGTGATATTTCGAGGTTTTGATTTATTGGCTCTGATAATAGCAACGACTATCACATCTTCAATTTCGTTGAATCTGATCGGCTATGTTATTCGCAGCCAAACTAGTTTGAAACCCCTTAACGCACCAACCGATCCAGAGGTAGCAAATGAAGTAATGATAAGAAGATTTTTATGAAACACGAAGAGAAAATTTGAATTTAATGACCTATCTTTCGATCCTCTTAATATGAGATCTGATTGGACTGTGCCGATTATGCAGGTACTCGTAAATTACGAGGTTGAAACTACAACATCAGATTTACAAGCCAAAAAATTATTTAAAAAGCATAAAACAATGATAATAATGATAAATGTTTAATGCTTTTGTAACATGTGAGGTGCAGAATACCACATTATATCTCAGCACCTACACATACTTGTTCGTGAATCTTGAGAACATTTCAAACTACAAACTGATCTTCAGTCACCTTCAAATATCATTCATTTAGTTATGAATCCCCAAGAAAATAAGTGCAACGATGCTTTCATTTCTTCATGTAACTTTCACGAGAGGTTTTGGTGTAGTGCCCCACCCACACTTAACACCACTGCCCGTTTCACCTATATCAATTAGTAATTAGGTTTTTTTTTTGTGTAATATTCCCTCTCTCCAGATATCAATTAGGAAAATGAAATCAAGCGTCAGCTTGGCCTTGTAGAATAGAATAAAAGCCGTGAAAACTGCAGATGTGCTACAATAAAGGTTGATTTTCAGGTGCTATATCTTCGTATCTTGCTCCAAAAAATAATCTCGAAATTCATCACCCAATTGAGTAATCCAAGAAACAGCTATCCGGAAGCTACAATGGCATGTGAAGATCCTCATCAAGACCTATAATGAAAAGCTCGTGAATTAAACATCAAAGTCAAAAAATAAACGGTGAGAATATTTTTTATGCAGAGAGGAGATAGTGACACATTCTCGCGATTTTCATGTGAATGCACTTTCTAATCGCTGCACGTCGAACTCTGAGACTACTTGCTTACTATTTTTTGTATTTTCCCTTCATTTTGAACTATAGAACGAAACCGTTTGGGTACAACGACGTGGTCTGAGTACAATGAAAGATCAAATATTTATTTAGAGCAGTCCTCAAAGGACATTTGCCTTAGTGCCTAGCGTATCCAAGTAACCAGCAATTATCCGAGGAAGAACTCGGCCAGGGTTTTCCAAAATTTAAGATCATCGATGTGACCACCCTGCTTGAGATTTGTGAATTAAGGCAGCAGTTCAGGAGGTTGAATAAGAGAATCTTTGCAATAGTTGTAGAACCAACTGAACATTCTCAACAGCGACTTGGAACGAAGCACCAAAAATCCAACTCCAACGAGCAATAAAAACTTAATGGATACAAGAATCTAACAATTTTTGACCACTTTTTAATTGTCACACTAGGTTTCTCTCAATTGTTTAAAGTCAACCAATTGTCCGTGATAGTTATCCTTTCACCTAGAAAATAAACTATAGCCATTGGGTCAACGAGAAAAAAAAATGAATTTATTGATGAAGGAAACGTGAATAATACTGAATAATTCAATAAACTTTTAACTCCACCTACTTTTCCCGTTTATGTGGCTCGATTGTTGGAGAAAAGTGACAGGCGTTAGCTAATAATTGGTGCCTCAGAAGAGACTTTCCTAATTAAGAGAGAGTAATACCCTATGGGTAGATTCACGGTAAATTATGGGCCCAACGCAAATTTAGAACAATCAAGGGATTGCGCTTTGCGCATACCCTTACTCTTATGTACGTAGTTCAAGAATGTATCGTCTTGCACGCAAAACATCATGTGTGCCTCGGGCAAAACTTTAAGCGTTTGAACATTGCGCAGGTGGAATGCTTAATTCCAAAAAGGGGAGTCGAATCTGGAAACTCAATAGCGTAATCTGTAAGACTGGACACTGTGGACCCATTTCTTCCTATTCTGGTGTTGGGTCCACACTAATAAGCTAATACTTCGAAAATAAATATAATCGAAATTATAATAATAATAATAAAAGAACGAAAATAAAAATAAAATTAAAAATAAGAATAATATAACGAAACCCGGCAGAGGTAAGAAAAATAAATACATACCGAATTCACGTCAAATGATTACAATAGCGAATTACTCCACTTTCCGCTACGGGGTACAATAAGATCCTTTGGGCAAGACACCCCCTAAGTGAGACTTTGCCAAATGAATTGTGCTGGTTCGAACGCTTAGAATCAAAAACCTTCTGAAGGATAGCGCAAACCAAAACTTGAGTATAATCTAGAAAAGTGGACGCAACTCGTGGACGCAACTCGTGTATAAGCATTTCCTCGGGTTTACGCACTAAAAGCCGTGAATTACATATCACATCTCAAAGCAATTCGCATTTACGACATCACACTCTTCTCCGCACATGGGCTTATTAGAAGTGGCACGGTGAGTGGTCCCTGGTAAGCTCGAAGGGGGAATACTTGAGATTAACTGCGACCTTGACAGTGAGGAAACTGCAATAGTTATTAGCCTTAGCTCAAGTGGCCAATAAATGTCCAATGCAACCAGATTCATGCCTAATGCTTCAGTTGAAGTCTTTCGGAAGCCATCAATTCCTGCTTATGCGTAGCATACTAACCGAGGAAACGAAATTTATTTCTGAGCCAAAAGTTCTACCCACTATGCATGGAATTCAATTGGGCATGCGCTTTGACAATTGCGGAGTGTGTAGGAAGTGCGCTTTGGAGTTAACTACTGCCTTCTGTATTACATCGAAGCGAACATTAAAGACCACAGGGTACCTACATAATGCAAAAACTAGTACTTGGAACCTGCAAATTATTCCCAAAGCTTGGCGAATTTAAATGGATTGGACCGCTTTCAGCATACAGACGACAATAGTTGATGGTTGCTGATCTTGCTGCAGCCGAACTCGGCTACGAATGTTCTTCAGCGCTAAGCAAATCTTGAAATGCGACGTGCAGGATAGCGCATACATATCCACCCGCAGTTCATAACCAAATTATCATACTTCAATATTCCTTGTGCTCGTATTCTTGTCTGGATAGTTACTCAATAGATATCGATAGTTTGTGGAACCTTAAACTGCGGCAAAATTCTTGATTTCCTGCTTGCTAAAAACCTAGGAAAACTCGCTTTCACCAGTCCGGGATCTTGCGCCAATTCTGGTACCTGGTGGAAATCACATCCCACCCGTCTAATACGACGCAATGCAATGCGCTGCAATGGGCTATTTATGTACTAGACCGGGTTGCTCGAATTGTGCTGCCGGAGAATGCCCTCTTCCATTTTGAGTACAAAAAACACCTTGAAAGACTATGGCAGTTAAAATCACTAATGTGACTGGAGTATAAATACGGGCAATTTTTTTCTCTTCTTCAACTTTGAATTAGCACTTGACAGAGATGAAACTTTCCTTAGCAAATTTAGCTGTTGGATTATTTCTGATGTCCTCAGTCTTTGGATTGGACATCACTGGTAACACCATCGAGTATGGACCACTCACACTTCAAATCGGAGATCTTAATGTTCATCCTAACGTTTACTTCTCCATTGTCAATAACTTGGCAACAGTTATTGGTGGCAACCTTGATATAGAAGGTTCGTTCTTCGTGACCAGCACCAACGGACTTGCTTCTGGTGTCGTGGTTGCAAGCGGAACCATCCACAACTCTGGTGTAATTGCCTTTAATGCTTTGAGTGCCAATATTGCTTCTACTTACAACTTTGCTAGTATCGGCGAATTCTCGAACTCTGGAAAGTTGTTCTTCGGTTCTGCTTTCGGATTATTGGCACCAGCTACACCATTCACTGTCACATCAGCTATCGGTTGGGAAAACACGGGTTTGATGTACTTCAAGCAGAATAGTGGTAACCCATCTTTGGTTGCACTTACTTCAGCCCTTGGTAACGGTATTCTTACCATTACTAACGAAGGAACAATTTGCTTAGAGAACACATACTACCTTCAGTCAACTAACGTTGTGGGTGGAGGTTGTTTTGTCGCTCGTGATCGTGGTACTGTTCAATTGGCTGTCAATGTTGGCGACGTCTTGTTCAACTTCGACGAAGACCAGTCTGTTTACCTCGAGACATCCTCGTCTACTTTGAATGTGTTAGGATTATCTCTCTCCCTTCTTAGTGTACCAGTGATTAAGGTTTATGGATTCGGCAATGGAAACAGAATTAGTATCAACTTAGTTTTCATCGGAAGAAGTTATGACTCAAGCTCTGGTATTTTGACTTTGAGTCTCTCTGGTTTGTTACAAGTGAAATTCGATATTGGAACTGGTTACAATTCAAACAACTTCAGAATCAATGGAGTCCTTGGAATCGCTACCCAAATTTGGACCAACGACGCGCCACCAGCTGGCAATACCGTTCCAAATGTATGCTTGTGTGAGGACTTCCCTGTTCCTCCAACATCTACTTCTACTATCTCTTCCAGCACCTCTGTGCCCAGCAACACTAGCGACCAAAGCAGCACTGTTGAGCCCAGCAACACCTCTGAGTCTAGCAGCAGCTCTGAAACGGGAAGCTCCAACACTAACACTGGTAGCTCTGAAACGGGAAGCTCCAACACTAACACTGGTAGCTCCGAGACTGGCAGCAGCTCCAACACCAACACTGGTAGCTCCGAGACCGGTAGCTCCAGCACTAACACTGGCAGCAGCTCCAACACTAACACTGGTAGCTCCGAGACTGGCAGCAGCTCAAACACCAACACTGGTAGCTCCGAGACTGGCAGCAGCTCCAACACCAACACTGGTAGCTCCGAGACCGGTAGCTCCAACACTAACACTGGCAGCAGCTCCAACACTAACACTGGCAGCAGCTCCAACACCAACACTAACACTGGTAGCTCCGAGACTGGCAGCAGCTC
>Ga0160505_100089_pt1 | contig 72117 bp, 63 predicted proteins | sample DIDeMG_FD_108225 | JGI IMG/M metagenome (GOLD analysis project Ga0160505, IMG submission 108225) | Enriched chicken feces microbial communities from UW Madison campus, WI, USA - DID2874_E49_Stillage MG | ecosystem: Host-associated > Birds > Digestive system > Large intestine > Fecal ... | reverse complement strand
CGCAGGTATTGCGAATGCATTTAAGGTGAAGTTGTCTAACGGTGTGACCGAAGGACTAAACAATAAAATCAAGTTGATCAAACGGATCGCATTTGGATATCGAAATTTCTATAATTTTCGCGCGCGAATCTATTTACAACAAGGATTGATCTTTGAAAACAAAAAAATATGCGGCGCTTAAATCGCGCCGCACATAGACTCTATTTTATTCAGATTGGTCTCCACCAACACGATTTGACGAAGAGCCGTTCTTTTTTGTAGTTTTGTACCGCCTCGATGCCTAGAAGCAGGCCATAACAGGTATCACTGCCGGAGGTATGTCCGATCGCCAGCAAGCCCTCCACGACAGAAGCCAACTCAGCCTCAGAGCTTTCCCGTTGCAAGGCCTGCTGCAACGCGATGAAGGGAGAGCTGGCATAGCCTGAGAGCATCGCTGCTAAATAATTCCCACTCACGTCTGTTGTCCGCTTTTGCGCCGCAGCAAGCGGTTCTGTCAACTTATCCAGGAAGGGATGCTCGTACGACCGAAGCATAAATAAGTACCCCATCAGAAGATCGTCTCCGCTAGGTGTCAGCCCTTTTCCCCTTCCGACAAAATAGGTGACCAGCTCGTGCCAATCGCAGGACTCCTGACCGGGATTCCTGAGAAATTCACTATAGGCGCGCTCTTTTTCTCCAAGAACCAGACCTAACCGTGTTTCCAATTGTTCCTCTAATAAAATCCGTTTTAACCTTTCAAGGATGCGTCCCTCATAGACCATCGCTCTCACCTTCAGCGAGACAGGAAGGACTTCAGAGAAAACTACCTTTTTTACCCCTGAAGCATCATAGACCGTGATTGAATCTTCAGTGAGTTTGACCACATTGCCTTGCTGGCAAAAGGGGCGGAACTGGCGAAACGTTTCTTGAGAAAGCTGAATACCAAAACTAGATAAGAATTCTCCTGAGGCGGTCAGATTGATCAGCTGATCCTTAACGCTCAGATTCAACGACTGATCGAATACACTGTGTACTTTTCCCACCGTACCGAAACGATCTATCGGCAGCAAATACGTGCTGATGCGTGCTGAGTTAGGTTTCATAGCCGATCCTCCTTCCCTTCTCAGATAATCCATAAAAAGGCAGAAGAAGCTCCTGCCTTTTCTTTCTATTCTACTCTATGATGGACACGTGGTGGTCTACTTTTACTGTCACACGACCATTTTTGATCACATACAATCTTTCTGGCACATCAATGATTGCATTGGCTTTTACTTTTGTATCCAATAAAATCAAATCGGCCTTTTTCCCGACACCGATCCCGTAATCCTTCAAGCCTAACGCTTTCGCTGGATTTTCAGTGATCATCGGCAGCACCGTCGGTAAATCATCCGCCCCGCCTAAATGTCCTACAGGGATCGCCAACATCGCGATTTGAATCAAGTCGCCATTGCCATACGGAGTAAACGCATTACGGATATTATTTGTTGCTAAACAAACATTGACACCCGCGTCGCGCAATTTACGAATCGGTGTCACCCCTCGACGAACATTGTATTCATCATTGCGTGCACCGAGATGAAGGTCTGTTGCCGGTAATGGCATCACATTGATCTTGGCTTTTGCCATCTTATCGATCACCCGATCCAACTGTTCCTTCGGCATCGCGTGCAATGCGGTCAAATGTCCTACCGAAACGCGTCCTTCATAGCCTTCCTCAAGGATCTTATCACAGAGATACTCGATCGAGGTGTCGTCCGCTTCATCTGCAAAATCCTGATGCAGATCAATGTCCTTGTCATATTTCTTCGCGATCTCAAACACCAGATCAATATGCTCATTGGCAGGTGCATCGTTATAAGGAATTCCCCCTACCACGTCTGCCCCCATGTCCATTGCTTCATACATCATTTTTTCCGTTCCAGGAGCTTTGAAGATGCCTTCTTGAGGAAAGGCTACGACTTGCATATCGATCCGATCTTTGTATTCTTCTTTAAGCTTCATGATTATGTTGAAGCCAGTAAATCCTTGTGCCGGATCAAACTCTGAATGTGTTCTCACCGCTGTTGCACCACGGCGAATGATCATTTCCAGCGCTTCTTTGGCACGGGTGTACACATCTTCTTCCGTAAACGTCGGCTTCAGCTTCGCCGTTACCTCGATCGCTTCTTTTAATGTTCCAGATTTGTTCGGTTCACGATCCGCGATCAATGCTTTGTCTAAATGGATATGGCTTTCCACCAATCCGGGAATCAGCACACGCCCCGCAGCTTCAATGACTTCTTTCGCTGTTCCGTTGATTTGCGGCGCAATTTCTGTGATTTTCCCATTCTCGATAGCGATATCCTGCAATTCTTCGCCATCAGCGAGTCTTGCCTGTTTGATTAATAAATCCATTTTCCCACTCCTTATCTAATTAAGAATCTATTTTTATCTTTTTAAGTATCACTCGTCCCATTAACCAAAGATCAAGCCAATGACCAATAGTAAGACAGACGCCATGCTCAACCACTTGATATTGCCCTTTACGACATCCAGAATAGGAATCTGGAAGCCGGATGATAAGGCCTGCATCGTTATATTTACGAAACTCATTTGACTGCCCAAGCCTACGCCGATCGTCACAAAGCCTAAAGCCAACGGCGGGAATCCTAAGGATACGGCTACTGGCAGTACTAAGGTCAAGACGGACCCTACATACGCTCCTGCCGGTACCCCGATCAACACACCTGTCAGGATCGCCACAGGGACCACGACAAATTCTGGTGCGTTCTGAGCCACTCCGGCAATTACCGCAAAGGTGCCTGTTTGAGCGATCACGTTGATGAAGGCTAAGAAGATTCCCACTTGGAACAAGCGCGTCAAGATATACGTCGAGCCATCTACCATTGCTTCGACCGATTGGTTCATGGAGAAATCTGTACAAATAAATACTAACGCCAACGTCAAGACCATATAGACCAAAGGCGTGAAGAGTGTGAAACCGATCAGCTCATTCACGATGGGTCCAAAGATGACCGCAAACAGTAAAAAGATCGCAGGCAACGTCAATTTGAACAATTCGCCATTTGTTTTTTTATCAAAGACATCATCGGCAGATTCTTTAAAACCGATCTTCCGACGTTTCGTTCCCCAAAAAGCCAAAATAATTGCCAGAACTACAAATAGCAACCAATAAGGACGCATCGTTGACACATAATCACTCACACTGACATCGCCTAATTTAGAGACGATACTTGATTCTAATGAAGCTGGAGACGTTGTAAATGACACGGCTGCTGAAAGCGACATTGCCGCGATCAACTCAGGTACGACACCGACTGCAGCAAATGCCAAGGGAGCAATAACCATGGCGCTTCCGCCGCCGATCCCTGACATATACGTTGCAGCCGCCAACAAGATGACAATAAAGGCAGAGACATATTCCACTTTTCCTTTTGTTCCGCGTTTCGCCAACGTCAATGCGGCAGAATAGCTTCCTGCCTTAAACACAGCCATGGCGATCGCTGAGTTGATGATTGGGACAGTGATGCTCAACATAGAAGGGATCGTCTCTAATAATTGAGCATTGGCATCGGCCAAGCTGATCCCTCCGATCACCATGGCTAAAACACCCGCAACCAACCCGGCAATGATCATATCTACTTTCAAAAACAGCAATACCAATACTAAGATCAACGGGACAATGACCAATAGGGCTTGAAAACCTGTTGGTGCAGTAACTTTATCCAAAGCCTCAGCAGCGTATGCGTTGATTCCTGATGTCGCGCCAATCAGCAACATCAATAAAAAGAACGTTATTTTTCGCTTCATCGCTATACTCCTCACATTTTTTATGAACAACTTATCCTTGTTCCATAACCATCTACGATATTGCTTAAATTCTCGATCGAGGTGATCACAGCTTCACGTTTTTTGCTTTCCTGAACAAAATCAATCGCCGATTCTACTTTAGGCAGCATACTTCCCGCTGGAAATTGATTTTCTTGGATGTACCGCTTGGCTTCTGCGATCGTCAGCTTTTCTAATTTCTTTTGATTCGGTTGATTGTAGTTGATGTAAATATTATCAACTCCCGTCAAAATAATTAAACGATCTGCCTTGATTTCTTTTGCCAAATGGTTGGCAGACAAATCTTTATCAATGACCGCTTCGACCCCTTCGTATTCTCCCTGCTCGTTTTTGATCACGGGAATCCCGCCGCCACCAACACAGATCGTAATGATCCCTGCATCCACCAAGGACAAGATCGCTTCTTTTTCAACGATCCGCTTCGGTTTTGGTGATGCAATGACTTTGCGATACCCGCGCCCTGAATCCTCTTGATACGTGCCATCTCCAGCCGCCATTTTCTCGTCTGCTTCCGCCTTTGTATAAAACGGGCCGATAGGTTTCGTTGGTTCTTCGAAGGAAGGGTCTTTCGCATCAACTTCTACTTGTGTGATGACACTGACGACAGATTTCTGAATGTTTCTTTTTTGCAATTCGTTTTGGACCGCTTGCTGAATCCAATAGCCGATACTGCCTTCTGTCATCGCCACATTGGAATCCAGCTTCATCATAGGGGTCTTTTCTGAGTCTCCCGCTTTTTGCTGGATCAGCAGATTCCCGACCTGCGGACCATTCCCATGGCAGATAACGACTTGTTCTCCTAATGCAATGAACTCGATAATATCTGACGCGACTTTGCGTACGACCTCCTTTTGTCCCTCGTCAGTTGGAGTGGTATCTAAAATGGCATTTCCGCCTAAAGCTATCACATTTAATCCCATGTATTTTTCCTTTCTATTCCGTTTTTATGCCGAAAGAGTGCGCATATTCCTCTAGCGCATTTTCGAAACAGGCCAAAGGTGCTCGAACTGTTCCCGCACCGATCTGTCCGATTCCAGCTTCCTTGTGAGCGATCCCTGTATTGATCAGCGGTGTGATCCCCGTTTCTACGACTTTGCGAATGTCGATCCCGAGACACGTTCCTCGGAAATCCCATGTCGGGATTGTCCATGCTGGGTTTTGTCCCACACAAATTTCTGCCATCTCATTTGAGATCGATAAGGCATCCTGGAACCCGCCTGCACCAACGAAACGAGTGACACCTGGAGCGGCCACCATAGCCATTCCGCCAACGCCGACTGTTTCAGTGATAGCACTGTCTCCCATATCCGGGTTTCCATCCTCTTCAGAAAAACCAGTAAAATACAAGCCTTTTGGCAGATTCACGGGTGCCGTGAACCATTGATCCTGTGTCTCGGCGATACGAACACCAAAATCAACCCCGTTTCTTGTAAGCGTGGTGACGATGGTCCCTTTCGCCTCTTTTCGTGCGCAGTCAACGATCGCTTTTCCCGCAGCCATCATGATGTTCAAGAAGAATTGATCCGTATCCGCCAAGAATTTCATGACCTCCTGCTTGTCCTTCTCGTCCATCTCCAAACAAACGATCAAAGGAGCGACCTCCCTCAAGAAGTTCAATGATGCCGCAAAATTCCGTTGATGGAATTCATCTCCCATCGTGATCGAACGCGCGATCAAGACACTTAAATTCAATCCATTCTCGCTTTGCTTCAGAGCGCCTGACAAAGTCGGCCCCAACACATCCTTCATCCAATTCAGGCGATTTACCACCTCTTGGGAGAAGGCGCCGAAGCGTAAGACTTTTCCGATTCCTTCATTCATCGTGCAGTAGCCCTTTGAGCCATCCAAACGGTTTTCGACAACGAATACCGGCATATTGGCAGACGTGATACCGCCCATCGGACCGACCGCATGAACATGGTGGCAAGGAATAAAGCGAATCTCTCCTGCTTCTACTAATGCGAGGACTTCTTTTTCACTCTCAGCCCATCCTTCAAAAATTGCCGCACCGACGACAGAGCCTTTCATTGGACCCGTCATCGCCTCCCACGTGATAGGCGGTCCAGCATGTAGTAAGGTTTTTTGCGCGTCATTTAATTCCGGGATCACATTTTTTGCTGGAACAACATCCGTCAAGAAAGGCTGTGCATTCTTGATTTTATCCATGACCTGTTGATTCTCTTTCTCGATCTTATCTGCGTGTTCTTCTAATGCATTCAAAATATGGATCATCTTTTTATTTCCGCCAGCCCTTGGTTTCCAATTGAACTGGATCGACTTGCCATCAAAGGCTTGGATCGATTCATTGAAGCTTTGAAGACCGACATTGATCACCCGCGGCTTCGTATTCAGTAATTCTGCTACGCTTGGACTGGCATAGGGGATCGCGATCGTTTCTCCTTGATAAGGAACGACCGGCTTATCCGCCTCTGTTAATTCAATGCCTTTTAGACGCAGGGCAAGTTGCACGGCCTTGGCATTGCTTTCGGCAACCAATACGTGCTGCTCCTGTAATCGCTGAACCGCCTCCTGATAATTTTGCGGATCTTTGTCTGTCCCAACGACGGTCGCGACCACTTGGAGCTCAGGATTTAGTTCTTGTGCGTCCTTGATAGCAGGCAGTAATGCACCGACCATATCTTCATGGGCGCCATACCCCAATACGATATCTACTAATAGAATTCCCGTAGAGGCGTCTTGCGCATACTCTTTAATTTTCTTTACGCGTACTTCAGGGTCGATCATCGGATGAGGTTTTCCTTGAGTATAAATATCGTCTCCTAAATCAATGATGTCATAGCCCTGTGATTTCAGGATATAACCTTCTTCTTTGACCAGTCCTTCTAATCCCAACGCCTCTGAGATAAGCATGCCTGCCTCTGCGGCCAATGTTCCGCCAGAATACAAGCCTTTAATCACTTTTTCATCTGGAACCGTTCGTTCTGGTGCTGTCACCGCTTCAAAATAATTGGCTTTCACGGAGGCATTGTTCGCGAGATCAACGGCAATTTTCGCCGTTTCTTCAAGTGTATGAGCGAGATAGACTTTTCCTTCATGAGCTTCCGGTTTTTCACCAAGGAAGATCGCGACAACTGGCTTCGTGATACTTTGTAAAAGCTGTACGACTTCATCACGCACTTCTTTTGCGGGCGGCTTAGAAATCACACAAATCACGTCCGTCGGTTCATGGTTTTCCAGAGCAACGATCGCATCCTTGACGGTAACCGCTCCCACTTTATCGCTCAGGTCGCGGCCGCCTGTTCCAATCGCATGGACGACCCCATTTCCTAAATGGTCAATGATCGTCGTCACCTCTTGAATCCCCGTTCCAGATGCTCCGACAACCCCAATATTTCCTGGTGCCACGACATTCGTGAATGCGATCGGGATACTCGAAAGAATACCTGTCCCACAATCTGGCCCCATCATCAACAGACCTCTTTCATGGGCCAATTGTTTTAATCGGACTTCCTCTTCAACCGGAATATTGTCTGTAAAAGAGAAGACGTGCAGGCCTTTTTTTAAGGCCGTCTCCATTTCCGCTGCCCCGTATTCACCAGGAATACTGAAAAGAGCCATATTGGCATCGGGCATGGCATCCAGCGCTTCCTGCCACGTCGTTGCGACTTGCGCTTGTTCCTCGCTCCCTTTTGAAGACAGATCTGATAAAAATTGTTCGACCTCAGGCAGGACTTGATCCATGATCGCCGCCTGGTCGCTTTCCACAACGATCATCAGATCGTTGGGTGAAGCCGCATTTGCCTCTTCCGTTAAAAGGTTTGTATTATTTAAAATGTCTTTATTTGCATTTGTTCCCATCATGATTTGACTCATCGTAACCGTCTCTAAGTCATTGATTCGATTCGTCAGCAGCATCAAATTGATCGAATCTTGATAATTGTTTTTTAAAATAACCGTATGTAACATTTTATTCCCTGCCTTTCTTCCAACATCTTCATTTTAAATCCAAAAGATTGCGTTTTCATCAGACGATATTCTAAAATGAAGCTATGCTTTTTATCCAAAAGAGGCAAAAAGGAGAATTCGATGAAATTAAAAGAATTACTGACTATAGGAGAGCTAAGAAATTGTAAGATTCTTACGAAGGAGATTGGTCTGGACAATGAAGTAGCATCCGCGATGGTCTTGGAGGCACTCGACATCGAGCAATGGAGTAAAAGCAATCAATTGATCCTTACTTCCTTTTACGCCTTCAATGGTATTTCAGAAGCAGATCTGGAAGATTTCTTTTATAAAATGCAGAAAATCGGTGTAAGCGGCTTGGTCGTCAAAATGGATCGCTTGATCAAGATCATTCCTGAATGGGTCATTCAATTGTCCTTCAGCTATCAGATCCCACTGATCAAGATCGCACAAGACGTTAGCTATGAAAAAATCTTGCTGACCATTTACGAGCCATTATTGAACCATCAAACGCATGTATTGAGGACCTACTATGAAGTCCGCCAGCGCTTTACACAATTGGAACGCCACCATCCTTCCCTACAGAAAATCATGGAAGAGTTTTACCTTCTTTTTCAGTCTCCCTGCAGCCTGAAAATGTTCGATCATCAATTGGAGATCACTTTTGGCGACGTTCCGAAAGCCCCTGTGGTCCTTGATCGGAAAAGCTTGTCGAGCGGTGAGTTCACTAAAAATGACTATACGCTGCTGACGCTTTTCTCTCAGGAACGCAGCCAAAATCAAACGGCGTTAGAGATTAGCTTATTCAATCCCTACTCCAGCCATTGTTTGTTGCTGGTCTACTTAGAGCAGCCTGAGGTCAAGGAGACAGACTTGGTGATCATTGAGAATACGATCGATGTTCTGCAAGAACGATTCAATACAGAATACTTACTAAAAAAGGAACGCTATGAACGGTTGAACAATCTCGCAGATGCCATCTTACAAAATACACCAAATAATCCAGATGAGCTGGAAAGTTTGCTGCAAGAAGCGTCTATGAACCACCATCGTTACTATCAAGCAGTCGCTTTTTCAACCAAAGAGTCCAGCATGAAATTATTGAAAGACAAGACACTCAATCTATTGAAGAGGCTAAAACCCGATTCGATCTTTTTTGACCACCACAATTATTCTCTGATTCTCTTTAACTTTGATCAAAAAAATGAAATTTCAAAAGCCAGCGTAAAACGATTGCTTGCAGAAATCCTTGAGCTTCAGCCGACGACGACGTTTGTTATCAGCAGTTTGAAAGAAAGAAATGACTTAAAAGAAATTTTGATGGAGTGTTTGGACATCTTACGATTCAGTGAGGAATTTTATCAAGACACGGTGGTCAGTCTAGCGGACATCGGCATTTTTCGACACTTTGTGCGTACGGAGCAGCTCCAAGACATCGACGAAATCGTCCCTGAAAATCTGCTGCATTTATCCCAGTCAAATTTCGAACTTTTCGAAACATTTTATCAGTTTTTACGCAACAATCGAAACTATAAGCAAACCGCAGAAGCGATGTTTCTTCATTCAAAAACGATCCGTTACCGTTTAAATAAAATCGAACACCTTTTGGCGATCGACCTAACCGATCCGCTGCAAGTAATGAACCACGAAGTAGGAACATATATTATAAAGATGAGGAAAAACGCCCATGAAAAAAAGCACACACTCGACACCTAATGGAACCATCGACCTGTATGAATCACCAGAAAACAATCGCTTTGTTCTTTATCTCCACGGAGGCGGACTGGTCTATGGATCAAAAAGCGATCTCCCTACGGACCTAAAAACACGCTTTTTGACTAAAGGCTACTCCGTGATTGCCTTAGATTATCCATTAGCACCCAATCATTCATTGAAAGAAATCCTTGAGGCGCTAGAGAAAACAGTCAGCTACCTGCTGGATACGATCATAAAAGACCGACCCTTTGGTATCTGCGGCCGCTCTGCCGGTAGTTTTCTGATGCTTCATCTAACGAAATACTTACAAAAAGCCCATGTATCGCCACATTTTTTAGTCAATTTTTACGGCTACACGGACCTGCAATTTATCGATGATCCTCGCGAGTTGATTCCACAAAAAATCGAAGCCAAACAAATCGAAGGAATCGACTTAAAGAGTCCTATCCAAGATGACCCTTCGCTGTCTCGTTACCTGCTCTATCATTATGCGGTCCAGCAGCACTTGCTTCCAGAATACTATGGCATAGAGACATTGGCTGAGTTTGCATTAACAAAAGAAGCACTAGATCATTTCCCAAGGACATTCAGTACGGCCAGCACTTCGGACAAAGAAATTCCTTTTCGCTACAGCAAATCTCTCGCTCGCAGCATCCCGAACAGCCGATTTGTTCCCCTGTATTACTTGGACCACGATTTCCTGAAGAACATAGAAAAGCCCGAGGTACAGCGCCTGTTGGATACGTTGGAGGAGTGGTTGGATACCTTTTAACATCACTAATCAATGATTACAAACAAAAAAATCTCTCTGAAACAAACATTCAGAGAGATTTTTCTATTTGATCAAGATACTTTTACCAATCATTCTTTTGAATAGAGACTATTTTTCATCATTTTAAAGAGAGTCTGTACATCTTCTGGTCTCGTATCGCCTGTTTTTGCATCAATGATCGAACTGTAGACATGGGGGATGATTTTTTTAACCCCTGCATCTACCGCAATTTGAACGATTTCTGAAAAATTCTCTAAATCGATTCCGCCGGTTGGCTCCAAGTTAAAATCATAGTTGGCACAAGCTTCTGCAATTGCTTGATACTCTTCTTTGTGAGCCAATCCATTCATAGAGAAATATTTCAACGAACTACCGCCCATATCTTTCAACAATTCGATCGCTGTTTCTATCGGGACAATTCCTTCAGGTGCTTGAGCGCTCAATGGTCCTGTCGCAACATTGACATATCCAACCTTTCCAGTTGGTGAAACTAGTCCATTTATAACCGTTTCATTTTGTCCTAAAAGTGCTCTGGACGTCCCTACCCCAGTAAACACTTGATTGACATGCTGTGGTTGTAAAATCGCGGATATTCGCGAAACCATTTGGCTTTGGTTTGGGTCCCCTGCTCCTAATCCCACTGACAAGGCATTATTTGTCACTGTTTGATAAAGCTTCATATCGGTCACTGCCGCCTCGTCCGTGTCGTATTTCTTCGACAAAACACCTAAGACGATATGACCTTCTGCTGCTTCGTAACATTCTTTTGCATTTTGAACCGAGTTCGCGAGTACATTCAAACAAATGCGATCCTCTAAATAATTTGGACTTAATGACATGATCTATCCCCTTTTTCCAATTCACTCTATTTTTTCAACTCTATCCACATTCAGTCAATCTCTTACTCCATAATTTCCTTTAACCGCTGGGATATCCTGTCGCGTTCTTGCTCATTTACAGACCGAACATCGAATTCAATAATTCCGTTATTTGCTTGATATTCTCTGGTATAAATGGCAGGATTTTCTTTTTTCAGTTCAGCGATCACTTCTTTCGCTGATTTTTTTCCAATCACTTTGACACTTCCTCGAAAAATATCGCGGCCCGCACTGTCTTGTACGATCTTTGCTTCTAAGCCGTCCATTTGATTCACCGCTGTAATAAACGGACGCAGCCGCTGCTTCATTGCTTCGCCAGATTCACTTCCATGCGCTAAATAATCTTCGACTGCTTGGGTAAAACCTAAAACATTGTCCTTCCCAATCTTCATTGATCGGCCGATCCCTTTGCTCTGGAGTCGCACCCACTCCACGTAATTTTTTTTTCCGGCAACAAGACCTGCACTAGGTCCTTCGATTGCTTTGGCTCCTGAATAAATCACTAAATCGGCCCCTGCTTGACTGTACTTGAAAAGATCCTCCTCGGCCGCTGCATCTACGATCAAAGGAACTTGATGCTTCTTAGCCACTTCTGCTGCCTCAGTAACACTCAGCATACTTTTTTGAACAGTATGATGGCTTTTGATATACAAAATGGCCGCCGTTTGTTCAGTCAACATACTTGCTACATGTTCGGCAGAACACATATTGGCGTACCCCGCCTCAACTACTGTTCCGCCGCCTTGCTGGATCATGACCTCTACAGGGGTTCCGTAATCCACATTATGCCCTTTGGGAATAACGATTTGCCTTTTAGTTATTCTAGACGTATAAGGGTGATAAACATGATAACTATCCCCTTTTCCAATAATGGCTGCCACAGATTGAGCAATGCCTGCGGATGCGGAAGAAACAACTTGTGCGTCTTCTGTTTTGAGTAGATTTGCGAGATATTCCCCAGTTCGAATCATCAACTCACTCATCTCAAAAAAATGTTCTCCGCCAAATCGTTGAGCCTCCATAACACGCTCAGATACTTTCGAAACACCTAAAATCGTCATTCGACCAGAAGCGTTGATCACTTCTTTCAAACCAAACTTTTCAATGCTAATCATTTTTACACCTTCATTTTTTATAATAGTCCGAAGAATGATGCCACGATACTGATTGCGACGATCGTCCCAATAATGATGCCATATCTCGGCCCTTTTTTAACCATAAAGAAATAAATAGCAAATACCGCAGTCAATGGGAGCAGTCCTCTAACGATTTGATCAAAAATATCTTGCAAAATAATCGTCGCACCTCCAGGGAACTTGAACTTCATTGGACTCGTAATATTGACATAACTTGCACTCAAGGCACCCATCATCATCATTCCTAAAACATTTGCCGCATAAATCACTTGCTTGATCTTACCGTCCTTCAACAAACTCAAAATCGAATTACGACCTAACGTATAAGATTTATTGATCAATACCCAACTGATATACATCGTCACCGCTGTATAGATAACGATCGGCCCGATTCCCCCGATTGCATTTCCGTTTGAAGCCATCGGAATGAAGATCGAAATGATCAACGGCATCACTGCAGCTCAAATGATCGAGTCTCCGATTCCTGCTAAAGGTCCCATTAGTCCAGTTTTGATTGACGTGATTGACGTGTCAGTGATAGCCGCACCATTTGATTTTTCTTCTTCCATCGCAATAACGATTCCTTGAATAGATGAACCAATCGTTCCTTCTGTGTTAAAGAAGTTCAAATGGCGCTTCAATGCTTCTCTTTGCGCATCCTCATCATCAGCATACAACTTTTTGACGGCTGGGATCATGGAAGCACAAAAGACTAAACTTTGCAGACGTTCATAGGAGTTAGAAAGCTCACAACCCAATTGATAAATCCAAAAAGAACGTGATAACTCTTTTTTTGTAATTTTCTTTTGTTCTAATTGCTGTTCGTTTTTTTCTGTCATTTGTTCCATTATGCCGCTGCCTCCTCATCTAATGCTTTGTTTCTAACCAAGAATGCTATACAGATACCAATAATTGCTACGGCCATCACTTCTGCACCAAAGTAAACAACTGCTACAAATCCAATCAAGAAATAAGGAATCAAGTGCTTCTTACCGATTACCATGATCGTTAAAGCAAACCCAAGCGCTGGCAAGATTCCACCCATCACTTCAAAGCCGTGCATCAGCCATTTTGGAATCACATCTAAAATCTGAGTGACGATCGATTGACCAAAGAAATTCGCAGCGAATACGAGCGGAAAACGAATAACAAAACCAGCCATTGCAGGATAGAGAAATGCTGCACGATAAATCCCTGAATAATTTAAATCCTCCGCATATTTGTCTGCCATATGGACCCAAGTCGCATTGACCGTCCGACGAAGCTGATCCATGAATACGCCCAATACGCCAAAGGGCACAGCTAAAGCAATCGCCGCTTCTGCGTTCATGCCTACGCCTAATGCAATTGGGATCGCAATTGCTGAAGCGAGTGCCGGATCACTCGGGACATTTCCTCCTGGTGTAGATGTCACTCCTAGATAAACGAGTTGAATCCCTGCACCAATCACCATCGCCTCTGCTAATTTACCTGTCGCTATTCCCGCGATCAACGCCGCCGAAAGTGGCTGGGAAAGCATTCCTGAGAAGGTGTAACCAAAACGCAGGCGCGCAAACCAATAGTACAACCCCATCACGATTGAAATACCTAAAACACCCATAATTCAAACACTCCTTTTTCTTATTAATGTATTTATTTTTCCTTCAGAAAAATAAGTTCGATTTATAATGATTTATATTTTTCGATTAATTTTTGGATCGGCACTGGTGTTTCTTCAGGGATCGCTTGGAAGTATACCTCCATGTCTTTTGCTAGAAGGCCTTCTAAGATCTCCACATCCTCTTCGGATAGATTGATATTTTTCACAACATTTTTCCGATTGGGACCACCGCCTAATCCACCAACCTGGATAGCTTCTGCTATAACTTCTGCCTCAACCATTTCTCTTAATGTAGTTAGATCAGGCACTAAGAACAGCACCTTCGTATTCTTCGCGGAGGCCTCATTTTCCCAGTATGCTTTCACAGATTCAGTTCCTTTGATAATTACTTCTACTCCTGGAGGTGCTGCCATTAAATAAATACTTTGCAGAAACTCATCCTGCTCCAATTCATCACTGACTACGACAATTTCATTGGCTGCTGATTGTTGCAGCCATTTAGTAACTACTTGACCATGGATCAAGCGACTATCTACTCTAGCTAATACGATTTTTGACATTTTACTCATCCTTTACTGTTTGATTGGTAATTCCAATATCTGACAACTATCAACGACTGCCGTGTGGATATCCTGTGCCACCTCACGAGTAAAACCACCCACTTCTTGCTTCATTACTGCCTCCAATAACATCGATGCGCACAATCCTGAAATTGTTACGACTTCATAATCCTTTGACAACCGCAACGCAACATTGCTTGGTGTTCCACCTTTGATATCCGTTAAAATCAATAATTTGTCCGTCCATTTTAATTGGTCAATCTGCCCTTTGACACGGTCCAAATAATCTGGTAAAGAATCTTCAGCATTTAAAGCTACCTCATGGACATTGCTGATTTGTCCAACGATCATTTGTACACTTTTCAAAAGTTCCAAGCCCCAACCGTTATGAGTTAAGATTAAAATCGGCTCTTTTTCCATACCCTCACTCCTATTACATTGTTTTCACTTCTCTATAAAGCAAGTGCTGTGCCAAAAAAATAACCCTTTAGCAAAGGGCTATTTCTTGCGGTTTAGAAATTGACTTCAAACAACAATTCATAGATATATTTCACTTCAAGCGGTGGAATGATGACATTATATGACACTTCGATCGGTCGGAAGGCCATTTTTATGACAGATGCCAGTTCTGGCAGCTCCCGATATGACAGTTCATAAGATGTATGATCGTATTCCGGATGTTGAATCTGCCGTTCGATCATGCAGGCACAGTGAATGATGAAGCGCAGGAGCCGTTTTTCATCACTTTTCTTTTTCGTCTGCATGCAAATATCCGAGTAAATCTTAGATAACTCGATCGTAATACTTTTCGGATTCAAAATAACCAATAAATCAGTAATGGCTTCAATCGACAAGCCTTGAATATATGTTGCCGAGACTTTTTTCAATACGGCTTGATTCTCGTCTTTTGCTAAATCAAAGCCCAGCATTTGAAAGACTAACTTGATTCCCTGATCAGACAATAAGTTGTCCAGCGAGACAAACGGAATATCTGGAATTTCCGTCTTGACTGTCCCAATGATCCCGACTAGCTTCTCATCCTCGTGCACAAAAGAAAGCAATCGGCTGAGATCCTCCAGCTCTTTTTTCTCCAACGTAATAATTCTTACGTTGGTCAATAATTCTTGCGGGAAGGTATTCAGCAGCAGCTTTTCTATCTTTAGCGCCGTCCCTAAACCCGTTAGACAGGAAATGACCAAAACTTTGGAATCCTCAAAATTCCCTTTACGGCAAATCAACGCCTTATGGTTCTTTTCCTTTAGCACCGGCAATAAGTATTCAAAATTCGTCGATTCATAGATCGCTTCCCGAGCTACCTCAAGCAATGTTAGTAGGTTGATATTGCTGATTAAAAGCACCTCGATTTGGAACTCTTTACTGATCACATTACCAAAATAAACGAGTGAACCGATATCGACCATCAGAATCAATTTACTATAGCCGTTATCTCGGACGACATTGCGGACCTTGTCCAGCGTTTCTTCCACCGACTGATTGATCGGCATATTGACCGAATTCATCAGACTCGTTGAAAACAGAACGTTGGTATACTCCACCATACTGGAGGCGGTGGCACTGCCATGAGCCACCACCACGATTCCGCATTTCTCATCCAGCTCATAGCGGCGATCCGTCGCCTTGGTTTTTCGAATAAACAAATCATAAAAAATAATCTCAGTATTAGGCAGCTTCAAAGCAAAGTAATCTTCAATATACAAAACAATCTTTTCCGCCAATTGATAGTTTTCGATTTTGCCCGAAAAGATATTTTTCGTCAGATCAAAAAAGTCTTCATTGATCTGAGCCGAATAAAAGACGCTAGAATAAATGTGAGCCGCCAAAACATCCTTCAAATTCTCCGGCAGCAGAATCGTCAGCTCCTGTTCGATGTATTGAATGATCTGATTGATTTGTTCGTAGAATTGCTCATCGATCTCATGATCCTTCGAGACAGTCTGACTAAAAAGATCCATGTCATAAAGCTGATCCAGCTTATTCTGCATCATCGCGACGGCATCCTTCGACGAGATATTGACGTTCTTAAGATCTGCGTACTCCTTCAATAAGAAATTGTAAAAGCGATCATTCTGCTTATCCTTCACCTGCAGCAGCTGCTCCACATGAGGATAAAAATAATCATGCTGAATGTTGATTCCGCGGCTAGGAACATACTCATTCAACACCACGATATCCTTCGTATCGACTGTATTCTCATCCAGCATTCCCAGCGGCAAATCGATCTTCAATTCATGAATTTCGTAATCGATCGCATCGAGATAAGCCTGGGCGCAGATAAACTGAATCTCTGACTTCAATTCCCCAACGTTGGCTTTATATTTAGAGAAGACCAGATATTTCAAGGTATTATAAGAAATGAAAATATCCTTCTGAACTCCCTGACTTTCTTCCATAAAAAAGGTCAGGATCAATTGAATCTTCTCTTTGATCGAGCGTTCGGATAGGCTTGGTATGTGCAAGTTCACTGGAATTCGTCGCAGGAAGGTTTTTAAAAATGTTTTCTCCAGCTCCTCAGTCGTTGCGAAAATAAACTTGATTGACACATGCCGCTGCTTCTCCGCTTCTCCCATCCGAGTAAAGTAACCCTTGTCTAATAAAGTAAAGAGCTTTTCCTGTCCTTCGTTGGTCAGCCGATGAACCTCATCTAAAAAGAAAAATCCGCCGTCTGCCAACTCCACTAAGCCTTGATGATCATTGTCTGCACCAGTGAAGCTGCCCTTTTTATAGCCGAATAAATGGGAGGTCAGCAGCTCTGGATTATTAAAGTATTCCGCACAGTTAAAGTAAATGAAGGGCACTTTAGTACCTATTTTCGCCTCAAAAAATTCATGCAGGTGTTCGGCTAACAAGGTTTTCCCAACACCCGATTCACCCGTCAGCATGATATTCAGCCCTTTCGGCGGATATAAGACAGCCGCCTTCAGCTTTTTGATGCTGTCTGCCAGACTGCCATCGTGGCCGATCACCTTGGAAAAGGGATTCTTGCGAAACTCCTGCCTCAACAGTTCTTTTTTCTCCAGCTCCTGCTGAATTTCCTTTTTCAGCTCTTCCAATGAAGCATATTCATCCTTTCGCGGAGAAAAAAAGAAGGTCTTTTCCAAAACCGACCGCGCAAAAAATAGAACTGGGCGTGATTTCACCTTAATCACTTGGTGACTGATGGCTAGTTTTGTCAAATCCTCACTGACCGCTGTCCTGGCATAGCCAGTCGCTGCGCAAATATCCTTTACTCTGCAGCCATCTAAGTCACTGATGGTTACTTCATGCTGTTGGTGAAATTCATAAAGGCTTTCAAATATATTATCAATCCTCATAGGCTTCTCCTTCAAAGAGTCGTTAGCTTGTTTTTATCATCTAGCGAGTTAGAAAGCAATACATTTTTATCTTTCAAGCACTTCTGATTCACCATCATGAACCCAAATCATCTGATTATCATTGATCACCGCTAATTCTTTCTGAGCCTGATTTTCCTGCACCATCTGCTCTGATGACTCCTTAAATTCCCGGCTTTGATAATGAGGAACGACATAAAAATCCACCAGTCCTAAACCTGTATAATCTGTCAGATCAGCGGCTTTTGCCGGATCATCCATAATTGAAGAATAGCCGATATCGGGACAAGCGACGATTGCTCCGGCTGATTCGCCAATATAGAGCTTGCCCTGATTCACCTCGTCAATAATCAGCTGATCGGCTCCCGTTCTACGTAATTCTTGAAGCAGGAAAAAGGTATTGCCGCCAGCCACAAAAATGATGTCATTCTTGGCTAACGTGTCTTTGATCTGTTGTCGAGTCGCTTGCGAAATCTCCAGCTCTTCCACCTTCATTCCGCTGAAGCGCAGAGCCCATTTGCCGATTCGAATAAAGAAACCGAGCTTCTCAACTTTGCTGGCGGTGGGAATATAGGTCACCGTTTTGCCCTTCACGTCCTCAACCGATTTAAGTAATCCCGCAACATTTTGGAACAACGAAACCAAAAACAGCTTCTTCATGTGTGCTCCCTCTCTTTCTTCATCTTCTTCTATTCATTATAAGTGAGCTTAAAGCACAAAAAAACTGATTTCGAACGTGTTGTCGTTCAAAACCAGTTGTGATCATTAATAATAAACTTCGTCCAAGAAAAGTCCTTGTGCTGGAGCTGTTTCGCCAGCGTCTTGACGGACTTTATTTTCTAGCACTTCATCGATGATGTCCACCGATAATTTTCCGGCTCCGATCTCCAGAATCGTTCCCATCAAGATGCGCACCATCTTGTGCAGGAAGCCATCGCCGACAAAGGTAAAGTGCAGCATGCTGCCTTCACGCTCAATCGAGATGCTATCAATCGTTCGTGTTGTAGACTTCTTGGTCTTTTTCAATGCAGAAAAACCGATAAAGTCATGCTTGCCGATCAGCTTCTCGCAGACTTCATTCATCTTCTCCATGTCTAATTTATCAGGCACGTAAAAGCTGTGATAGCGTTCAAAGGCGGTTGGAATCGGATCATTCCAAACATAATAGCTGTACTGCTTGCCCTTCACATTATAACGAGCATGGAAGCGTTCCGGCATCTCTTCCACCTTCTTCACGACGATGTCACTTGGCAGATAACGATTAAAGAACGTCAGCATTTCATTCCGCGCCATTTCCGAGTTCGCTTTAAAATTCGCGACTTGCCCATGGGCATGAGCCCCCGCGTCGGTTCGGCCAGAGCCAATAATCTCGATTTTCTCGCCAGTCATTTGCGCGATCACACTTTCGATCTTCCCTTGGATCGTCTTTTCTGAATCCCCTAAACGCTGCCAGCCCAGGTAACGTTTGCCATCGTATTCGATGGTTAATTTAATATTTCGCATAGGATGATATCCTCCTCTATAGTTTCCACTGACTCACTGTACCACAGAAGTCTGAGATGCTCTAGTGGATAGGATAAAAAGGAAGCCAGAACAATGGTAAAAACTGTTCTGGCTTCCTTTGAAATTAAACAAATTCGATGCTCTTGCTATATTCTTTTTTGATTCGGTTCAACGCTTCTAGTAATAATGCTCTTGGCATACCAATGCTCAAACGAACGAATCCCTCACCATCTTGAACAAAATAGCTTCCGACCACCATCGTTAGATTTGCCCGGCGGAAAAATTCCTGCATCTCAGTTTCATCCTTGAACCAATTACGGACATCGATCCAAGCCAAGAATGAGGACTCAGCTGGCATCACTTTGGCTTCTGGAATTTCCGCGAAAAAATCGTAAATGATCTGCATGTTTTCTTCCACATAGTCGATCATCTCATCCAGCCATGCTTCACTTTCATTGTAGGCCGCCACGATTGCTGGCACGGCGAATACATGAGGTGAAGTTATGGAATTTTTTTGCAGCTGATTTAGGAGCGTTTCTCTGATCGTTGGATTGGGAATCACTACATAAGAAGTTTTCAATCCGCCTAAGTTAAATCCTTTATTTGGTGACAGACACAGGACATTGTGCTGTGAAATTTCTGGATGCGCATTCCAGATCGAAGTGAATGTTTGATTTTTATAGACGATGTCACGATGGATCTCATCACAAACCAGAAGAACATCGTGACGAATGCATAATTCTGCTAATTGGAACAGCTCATCCTTGGTCCAAACCCGACCAGATGGATTTTGTGGGCTGCAAAAAATGAAGAGCTTGATATCATTTTCCACCATCTGCCGTTCCATATCAGCAAAATCAAGATAGTAACGATTATCACGATTAATCAATGAACTGCAATAGAGTTTCCGCTCATTGTGTTCAACCGCTTCCGCGAACGGATCGTAGGCGGGAGTATTGATCAAAACGCCTTCGCCTTTTTCTGTGTAAGCCTGCACGACATAATGTAAGGTCGAGACCGTTCCAAAGGTCAGCTTGATCCATTCTTTTTCGATGTAGGTATCATAGCGACGCTGATTCCAGTCAATCACCGCGTCATAGAATTCATCCGGTACATAGGAATAACTGTAGTCACCGATACTTGCTCGTTTCATTAGTGCTGCTTGAATCGCTGGCGCCACTTCAAAATCAATATCCGCTAAATCCATCGGGATCGCGTCTTCATTCAGACCAAATTTTTCCTTCAGCACATGATTGCTCCACTTGCGGGCATTGCCTTGTTTCCGATCAATGACCTTATCCAAGTTATACATAGCATTCACCTACACTCACTAATTCTTTCGTCGTCTGGTTTAAAGCAACGCCGATACCGTTTTGGATCACGACATCATCTTCGATCCGGACACCGCCGATACCCGGCAGATAGATTCCCGGCTCAACACTCATCACCATATTTTCCTTCAAGACCATTTGACTCCTCGGATTCAAGATCGGCACATCGCCGCCCATGCCAATGCCATGACCTAGCCCATGACTGAAATATTCACCATAACCAGCTTCAGTAATGATCGTACGGGCAACCGCATCAACCTCCTGTCCAGTCACGCCTTCGCGAATAAAGTCTGACGCTGTTTGCTGCGCTTTCTTTACTACTTGATAGATCGTCTTCAATTCTTGGCTAGACTCGCCTAATGTAACTGTCCGAGTCATATCTGATTGGTAATCATCCAAAACGATCCCGAAATCAATCGTAATAAAGTCTCCCTCTTCAAACGCTCGTTTGGTCGGACGACCATGGGGCAGTGCACTGCGGGGACCGCTGGCAACGATCGGATCGAAAGCCATCGTCGTAGCACCTTTTTTCAATGAAAGGTAATGGATCAAGGCTCCTAGTTCATTTTCCTGCATGCCGACTTTGATTTCTGGCAATAATTCTGCGAAAATTTCATCGGTCACGGCACAAGCATTTTTGATCAATTGAATCTCTTGATTTGATTTGATCCCACGCAATGCTTGAATCTGAGACGACCAAATCTCTACTTCAAATGCGTCAGAAAAACTGTGATATTCCTGGATCGATAAGCCATTTGGTTCGATCGCCAATCGTTTGATTCCCCGTTGCTGCAGCCAATCGAAGATCATCGGCATGTAACTGCCCTGAGGGACTTCAACATTTTCAAAGCCGTCTGTTAAGTCTTCTATTTCTTGTCGGTAACGCCCATCAAAAAACTGCACTTGAGAAGAAGGCGTGACAACTAAATAGATGCCACTGCCTCCTAACGAACCAAAATATTTCTTGTTTTCGCGGTTTTTGATGATGATTGCGTCCTTACCCGATTCGATCAAAAGCTGTTGGATTTTATCAATTCTCATCTATAACACTCCTCTAGAAATCTAGATCTAAACCATCCAAGATATCTGTATCCCCTTGATCAAAGATCGATTTTTGTTCCTTTTTCTTCGCTTCGTCTTTCAGTTCATTTCGCTCCATGATTTTAAAGAATGGCACATACAACGCTACGGCTAAGACCAATTGCAGACCATTAACTAAAAGGGTACGCCAATCGCCATTTGTCAAAAAGCCTTCCAGAAAAACTCCTACATAAGGTGGATCAAAGATTGGTTTATTTATCAAACCCCAGTGCATAAAGAACATCGGTAGCGTCCCGATGATTGCGCCTCCAAATACATGAGGAATAAACATTAACGGATTTAAAATGATTGGTGCTCCAAATAATATTGGTTCATTGATCCCGAACAAAGCTGGAAAAAGAGAGACCTTTCCGATTTGACGATATCGTTTTGATTTCGAAATCAAGCAAGCCACTACACAGCCAATCGAAATGCCGCAACCAGTAAATCCAAAGAATGCGCTTGAAGCTCCGGCTGTATAAAAATGCGGGATCGGTTGACCAGCCTGGAACGCCGCAATATTTTCGGCAATAAACGCCACCATGATTGGTCGTGTGATCGGGCTAAACACCGACGAGTGGATTCCAAAGAAGAAAATCGTACAAATACAGAAATTCAACGCCAAGACAGACCATGGATTATCCATTGACCCAACAAGCGGCGACAAGAAACGCGTTAGGATCGTCGGAGGCAACTCTCCGGCTGTCTCCATCAAAACGAATCGGCTTATGATGAATGTTCCACCAACGATCAATGTCACTGGAATCAATTCAAAAGATTTTGATACAAAGTCTGGCACACCTTCTGGCATCCGAATCGTTAAATTGCGTTTTTTACAGAATTGATACAATTCCACGGTGATCAGGGCTACAAACATGGATGTAAACAACCCTTTCGCACCAAAATTCGTGATATCTAACATCCCATTCGCATCGAAGGTCGCTGTCATGAATAAAAAACCAAATAGGGATAGCGTTACTGCACCTGGAATATAAAGCTTGTAGTGATTCCCCAAATTAAAAGAAATCGCAGCACAAGCATAAAGACCAATCAAGCCCGTTGATAACGTTACTGGCAAATTGAATAATTCCGCATTGCTTAGGATAAATTTACTAAACGCATTCGATTCCCCCAGCATATTTGGCAATGCCGGCAAAATGGCAAAGAAACTTCCTAAAATAGTAAATGGTGTCATAGCAACCATCCCGGCCTTAATGGCACTCAAATGTCGTTGATTATCAACCTTATGAGCTAGCGGGACAAAGAAACGGTTCATAAAAGCCTCAAATTTTGCGAACATAGTATTTCCCCTTTTCGATTTTTAGATTGCTTGTTTCGCTAGCTGATGTTTCTTATACGTGACCAATGCAAGCTTCATGACTGTCGCACCATCCATTTGCCCGTAGACATCTTTATCAATCACAGCATAAGGAATATCACGGGGTTCAATAATAGATTTGATGAAGTCGATCTTATGAGTAATTTGCGGTCCAACTAATACAATATCCCAACCATCGATTTGACTTTCGATAGAGTCCGCTGGAATCGCTGTAAAATCAAACTCTTCCTCTTTTAACTTAGCGCTCTGCTGTACGACTTTTCGCATATTTTGCATCAACATATTTGTAGAGAATCCTCCGGCACAACATAGTAAAATTTTCATCTTTCTTCTCCTTTTTATAAATAAATTTTATTATTGTAATACTGAAATCAAGGTTTCAATCAAATCACGTGCCAATTGACTGGTCATATAGTGATCTTGTGCGTGAACCATCAGAAGTCCCACATTAGATGATTCCATGTCCTCGTTCAGCTCTCGGCTGATAAGGTCGGTCTGGATATTATGAGCTTCCAAGTCTAAGTTCCGTGATTCTGCGATCAATCCTTTCGCTAGATCAAAGTCCTTTGTTTTCACACATTTCAATGCCTCGAATGCTTTTGCTTTGCTTTCTCCTGCAATCGAGATTAGTTGGACGATTTCTTGCTCTTCTTTTGTCATGTTGTTCTTTCTCCCTTTAAATGAAATCCACCATGCGATGGTAAGTTTGTTCCGTGAACTGTTTGATAAGCGCTTCATACAAATCAATCATTTGTTGGACATCCTGCTGATTGACAATCGAATACGCACAGTGACCATAACGAACAGGTAAAATCGTAACGACTGTCGGCTTGCCTTCATTTACCTTATGGGCTTCTCCGCCATCTGTTCCGCCAGAGTTAAACATATCTAATTGCAGCGAAATGTTTTGACTCTTCGCCGTTTCTTTGACGTAGCGAACCATTTCCAAGTTTGGTGCCAACGTTCGATCAAAATGTGTCAAAATCGGTCCTTTGCCGATTTGTCGCTGGTTCGTGTGATCTCGAACAAATTCCGTACTAAAAGTAGCCACATCAATAACAAAAACAATGTCTGGATTGATCGCCTGAACGGCTGTTTTTGCACCGCGAATCCCAACTTCTTCGCTACTCGTATTCGCGAAGTGGAGGGTTACTGGCAATTCTTCCTCAGCCAACCGCTTCATCAATTCCCCCATCACAAAACAAGCCAAACGATCATCAAATGCTTTTCCAGCGTAAATATCCTCTACCGCAAACGTTTCAAATTCTGTCGCATAGCAGACCATGTTCCCAACTTCGATCCCCAATTCATCGACTTCTTCTGCAGTTGTTGCACCAATGTCGCAATAAAGATTTTCCGCTTTGCCCTCACGGTATTCACTATTGATGACACCACTGATCTTTTTCCCGTCAAACGTGGTGATCCGAACCTTCTGCAACTGTTGGGCAAGGGGCTTCACTCCCCCGACAACCATTAAATGAATCAAGCCTAAAGGACTAATACTTCGAACCATGAAGCCAACTTCATCCATATGTCCGCAGATCATAATGCTTTTGGGACTTTTGCCTTCTTTAGTAAAGATCAAACTGCCGAGTCCATCGGTGCTTTTTTTATAAGGTAATTTGTCCAGCTCGTTTATTATTACCCGACGTACTTCACTTTCGTTGCTGGCGATGCCATCAGCATTGGATAGATTTTTTAAAAACTCAATGTTCACTCTGATTCCTTCTTCCTAAAACTCGTTTTAATGTATAGTAAAACTCGTGATAATCTTTGCTTTCCACCAAGGCATTGATTGCAGCCGGATGATTCATCAGCTTGCTCAGTTCTTTGGAGATGATCTGATGAAGCTCTAGTTGCTCTGCTTTTAACGAGACCATAAAAATAATTTTTACAGTCCTCTCGGCATCAACAGCTCCTTCTGGCAACACACAAACGGACATTCTATTTTTCTTTCCAGACATGATCAACGGGTGGGGAATCGCTATCCCATTTTGATAGATAGTCGACAAATAATTTTCCCGTTCCATCAAAGAATTCCTATAGTTAGGAAAGCCCACGGTTTCTTCGATGTGATCAGCCATTTCGATTAGAATATCCGTATATCCTTGCTTTTTCTCAATTCGAAACAATGACTTTGAGAACAGATCAAAAAAAGATTTTTCTATCGAGAAATTTTCTTCATTCTTCAATAAACTTAAATTCTCGCTGACTTCTAAATAGTCTAATTCACTCTGAATTTCGCTCATCAAAATCACCGGGCAATCCACATCGATCGATAATTCAATAATCGAAAAAATCAAATCCGGATAGTACGATTGAATTTTCCCCACTTCAAACATTGAAAAGGTCTGGATCTTCGCCCGCGGAAAAATTCTGCGCAATTTCATTTCTACGAGATAGGCCATGCCACCACCTGAAGAGCACACCACTGCAATTCGATAAATATTCTCAATCAGGTTTTGTTGCTGCTTGTGGTAAGGAACAGTCATGTGTGTCGCTAAATACCCGATTTCATCTGAGGCAATCGTTAATTGAAACTTTTCCTCCAACCATTTTGAAAACATCACAGCATAGTTAAAGATTACGGGATAGTCTTTACTAATATCCTCCAGATACGGGTTGCTGAAATTAACTTCTTTTCTAGAACGCTCAATCAATGCCGCTACATGCAGATAAACCAAATCTAAAAATTCTTGATCACTTGAAAAATATGTCTTTTGGTCTTCATCCATTTGTTGAAAAAATTGCGTAATCTCTCTCTTAAGCAATTCTTTATTGCTTTGTATCTTCAGCTTTTTTGTTTTTGCGAATAGACTCGCTTCAAAATAATCGTGAATTTCCTGTTGTGACGGTATCAAATGCGCTGTTTCCTTCAGTAGTTCAGTTAAAACAGAGATTGGTTTTTCAGCGTAACTATTCTGTTGGGAACTGATCAGTAACAGTAAGAACAACTCTTCTTCTAAGCGTCGAAATTCCACATAATCAATTTCCCAGCTGTGCTCATTAATCAATTGATAGAGCCTGTCCTTTACCTGCTTGAGTGTTGCAGGAGGAAAATGTTCTTCCAGCTTTTCCAGTAACTTTGCATTTCCCCGCTGTGAGAGATCCAATAATAGTAAGAGGCGATTCTTTAACTCACTAATGACCCGAATCCCATAGTGCGCTTTCCGTTCTAACACCAATGAACTATTTTTTAGATAGCGTTCCAGTTTAGTCAGATCTTTTTTGATTTGGCTTCCGCTGACCAGCAGCTCTCCACTTAACTGATGTACTGTTTGATAGTCCTCAGAAATCAGCAATAAACTCAATAATGAATCCATGCGATCTTTCTGTCCTTCAATCGTCCTATTGGAAAATCCATTCAGATAATTTGTTAACTTTGATTCATCAGAAACAATCAATCGATAGCCGAGTTTCGCAGACTTCTCGATCGAAAAGCCATGTTTAGTTCCGGATAACCCTTGTAAATCATTCCTGATCGTTCTGGAAGAAACCCCGACGATATCTGCTAAATGATCAATTTTTAAGTAATCATTTTCTCTCAGAGCATTCACTATTTGAACTTCTCTCATCTGCGCCTCTCCTTTTTGCAACCGCAATCATTTACACGTTTAGTATAAGAAACCCCTTTCAATTAGAAAAGTTGATTTTTTTCCACCCAAATGTGCAAAACGTATCCGTATTGAGTCACGAGTACGACGAATGTACGATTGTCGTCTATTTCGTTGCTTTAAAAATTGTAGCAACCACCTATTGTCCAAACAATAAAAATGATAAATTTCAAATATCCAATTTCAATATTTATAATAAGCTAAAAAATTTTACCTGCCCTCCTCAAAAAAAAGCCCGATCATCTGACTCGATGATCGGGCTTCTTCCCAGTTATTTTCTTAGTTTTTCGGGAAACGGGCTAGTTTTGCATAGCCTTCTAGTTCTTCTTCGATACGTAGGAATTGGTTGTATTTTTCAACCCGTTCGCTGCGGGCCATGGAGCCTGTTTTGATTTGTCCGGCATTCATCGCTACGGCGAAGTCTGCGATGAAGGTATCGCCTGTTTCGCCAGAACGGTGAGATATCATGGTCGTGTAGCCGTTGGCGCGAGCCATCTTGATAGTTTCGATGGATTCTGAAACGGTACCGATTTGGTTTAGTTTGATCAAGATTGAGTTTGCAACATTCTTTTCGATTCCTTCTGCGAAGATCGCAGGGTTCGTTACGAAAATATCGTCACCGACTAATTGAATCGTATCCCCCATTGCTTCGGTCATCTGCTTGAAGCCGTCCCAGTCATGTTCTGAGAAGCCGTCTTCGATGGAGATGATTGCAGGGTATTTCTTCACGAGGTCTTGGTAATAGGTCAGCATCTCATCAGAAGACATATCTTTGCCTTCGAAGGTGTATTTCTTTGTGTCTTCGCTGTAAAATTCACTAGAGGCTGGGTCTAATGCGATGGCGATTTCTTCACCTGGAACATAGCCTGCTTCTTTGATGGCGCGGTATAACATGTCGATCGCCGCTTCCGTGCTTGCTAGTTTGGGTGCGAACCCGCCTTCGTCGCCGACGGCTGTTTCGTAGCCTTCTTTTGCAAGGACACCTTTCAAAGTGTGGTACGTATTCGCGATTTTTTCGACACCGTCACGGAAGCTTTCACGTTTTACTGGCGTGATCAAGAATTCTTGCACATCGATTCCTGAGTCAGCATGGACACCGCCGTTGATGACGTTGAGGAAGGGTTGCGGCAATTCTAGATCGACACCGCCTAGGTAACGATACAATGGAATTTTTTGGCTTTGAGCTGCTGCACGAGCAACGGCCATGGAAACACCAAGGATCGCATTTGCGCCTAGGCGTCCTTTATTGGGTGTGCCGTCTAGATCGATCATTGCTTTGTCGATTTTTGCTTGGTCAAATGGAGACAAGCCCTTTAAGGCATTATTGATCTCAGTATTGACGTTTTTTACAGCTTTCATGACGCCTTTGCCCATTAGGTAGTCGCCGCCATCACGCAATTCAACGGCTTCGCGATCGCCTGTAGATGCGCCGCTTGGTACTTCTGCGCGTCCTAAAGTACCGTCAGATAAAAGAACATCTGCCTCCACCGTTGGGTTTCCCCGTGAATCAAAAATTTCTCTTGCTTTTACTGTTTCAATTACGACTGTCATGTTTGTTTCCTCCTTGATTTTAACTACTCTATGTGCCCCGATAAAACCGTCTATTTCTGTGTTTTTACCCGTTCTATCCTGCTGGAGCCCGCAAAAAAAGCCTGTTACAAATGGAATACCTCTAAGAAATTCCAGCCATTTGGCTAAAGTCTTAGAACTATTTCACTTATAACAGGCGCCATCAGCTGATTGAGTCAGCGGTTAGGAGGGGAGCACCATCCCTCTTACAAAAAGAAGGATAGCACGCTTGATTTTATTTGGCAATCGAAAACCCTCGCTGTCATTTCCCAAATAAAAACAGCCCCTTCTTCACGAAAGAGCTGTTAGCCGTTCTTATTTACCAATTACTAATCGTCTTGTATACACAGCTTGACCCGAATGCATCACGGCATCATCGATCGCCGAGATGAGACGTACTTGCCGCGTGACTGGCGGGTCCCAATTGGTATCGATGACGTCATCCAGGCTGCGCTCATCCAGTGTCGTCAAATATTCCTGTGTGAAGGCGATACTGTCGGCTAGATAATCCAACACCAATTGCCGATCAGATAGGATGACCTTTGCGGCTTCGTCAGGTGTATGGCGATAGTCTTCTGTGTCGTCCGGCAAATCCAAAGCAAATTTTTCAGACCAGCCTTTGCTTGTCCACAAGTATTCCGTCCCATTCATGTCGGAGATCTGCATATCTAGCTCTCGTGCCGTATGCCACATCAGCCAAACCACTGATTTGATCAATGGTGCAGGCATTGTATTGGCTTCTTCTGTCGTCATCTGATCGAAAGTGTCTTCAAACCGTTCTTGCGCGCGATCCAGCATTTCCCTCGCAAATTGTGTATTGTCCATCACGTCTGCCTCCTCATTTGTAATACGCTACCTTCACTTTACTACGACGCTTTTTTTAGAGCAACTATTCGGGGTTCGTATACAAATAAGCAAAATCTTTTTCCACTTGTTGGGCTTCTTTGCGGTCCTCAAAGCCAAAGCGGACTGCTTGTCCAGGCAGCTCAAGGATCAGCTCGCGGTCTTGCCGGCGAATCTCAAGCTGCTCTTTTGAAAAGAACGCATGAGTAAAGTCCCCTAGATCGAGGGCTGGTTGGATGACCATCACCCCGGCAGAATAAAAGACCACAGGAACATCTTTGGTTGATTCCAAGAGGGAGAAATTCATCAATTCTTCCTCTGTCAGCTTCGAGTCGACATACGCCTGCAACATTAAAAACTGCTGCGCTGGAGTGAAGAGCTCTTTGAATGCGTCCATCTTCTTACTCCTCGATCAAAATCGCTGGAATACCAAAGCCCGCCAAAATGCGCGCGGAAGTATACGTATTCAAGCCTTTTCTAAACGTAATATATACCTTTTTGTCCCGAGGGATTTCATTGATCCGATCACGCAATTCGTTCATCGGAATATTTTTCGTGGCTTCGATACTGCCGGATTTAGCCTTGTCGGGTTCGCGAATGTCCAAGAAGAAGGCAGTTGCCAGATCTTCTGCTGGGATATCGAAGGCCTTGACCGTTTCAACAACATTCGTCATTTGATTGATCGCCACGTATCCCGCAATGTTCAATGGGTCGCGGGTGGTTGAATAAGGCGGTGAGTATGGCAGCTCTAAATCTGGTAAATCAAAGACCGTCAGATTTCCAGTGATCGCCACTGATAATTCACCCATACGCTTGTCAACGCCCTTTTCCCCCACTGCTTGCCCGCCTAAAATTTTCCCGCTTGTCGCGTCGAAAATGATCTTCAGATTCAGACGCGTCGCACCTGGGTAGAAATAGGCATGATCAAAGGGCGTTACAAAAACTGATTTGTAGTTGGTCACGCCCGCAGCCTTCAACGCATGCTCCGTCATTCCCGCATAGCTTGCAGTATAATCAAAAATTTTCGCGACACCCGCACCGACATAGCCTCGGTAACGCATCGGTGTGCCGTTGATCATGTCCGCCAGCATATGGCCTTGGCGGTTTGCGGCGCTGGACAGCATACTTGAGGTGGCCAATCCAGTCACTACACTGGTCGTTTTGATGATGTCGCCGATGGCATAAATATCGGAAAGATTGGTCTCCAGCTGATCATTGACGATGATCTGTCCATCGTCGGACAACTCGATCCCTGCTGTTTTTGCGACTTCATTGTTTGGTGCGACCCCGGTAGCGAAGAGGATCATGTCTGGATCGATCGTCGTGCCATCAGATAAAACGACCTCTTTTCCGGCTTGACGAATCTCTTCTACACGTGTTTCCAAGTGAACGTGCAACCCATTTTCGATCAATTTATCGTAGATCAAGTCTGCAATTTCTTCATCATAAGGAAAGGCGACCTGCGGCAATTGATCCACTAATGTCACGTCCATTCCGTGATGTTTGAAGTTTTCAGCTACTTCCAGCCCCATCACTCCAGCACCTAAAACTAGGACCTTTTTCGGATCATGAGCATCGATAAAAGTTTTGATCTCCGCTGCATTCGTTACGTTACGTAAAACAAACCCGTTTTCTGCTTTGTCTGCGCCAATGATCGGCGGAAGCGTTGGACGCGCGCCTGCGGAAATAACCAATTTATCATAATTCGTAGTCGCTTCTTCTCCTGTTGCCAGGTCTTTGACGACCAATTGTTTCTTATCTGGATCAATAGCGGTCACTTCGTGTTTCGTGAAGACATCGATATTGTTTTTGACTTTTAATATTTCGGGTGTTCGCTCGATCAATGAATCCAAGTCTTCGATCACACCGCCTAGATAATAAGGCAGCGCACAACTGGCATAGGAGATATGTTCTCCACGTTCATAAATAACGATTTCATGTTCTTCATTCAAACGGCGCAACCGTGTGGCAAAGGAAGGTCCCCCTGCTACTCCGCCGATTACTACAACTTTCATGATAAAATCCCCTTTTTTATTCATCCTATTTTCCGATAGTACTATTTTTTTAGAAGTCCCGCAAAGAATTGTTCTTCTCACGAAAAAAGATCGCACATCTTGAATCGATGAGCGATCTTAGCTATTTTTTACTTAATTCAATGAGTTGGTCAGATTGGCCATCCCTTACTATTTTCAATTCCAATTGTTTTCTGCCGGTTCGCGTCGCATGGTATTCGATATTGTTGCCATCATCCGTCATGACCACGCATTTTTTCGTGGAATTAACAGCGACCTTGCCCTGCTTCAACGCGACTTTATTTCTACACTTGATCGTCCAGCTCGTAAATGCTTCGTTTCCAGGCTTAAAGGAATAATTCACTGACTGGCTGGACCATTTTCCCTGCAGCCAAGCAGAATTATGGGGCATCAGTGTATTGATAAGCGTCAGCAATAGCAGAACACTGATCACTATCAGACCGCTGGCGATTTGCTTTTTCCATCTAAACAGACCGATCACTGCGTACTCTTTTACTAGCTTGATTATTGAACGGCTCGTTGCAGCTATCTTCTTCCACTGTTTCTCCATTGCTTCTCCTTTTCCCTGTCTGGATAGTGAAAATCGTAACATAGCCTGTGGCGTTTGACAAACTCTTTTTGTACAGCGCTTCTTTTCTGAATGAATAAAAAAGCCCCTTCCATACTTTCAGGGAGAGGGCCTCACTGCTTATTCGGCTAAATGTTCTTCCAGGATGTCCAGAGCCCTACGAACATACTCTAGACAAGGACGGTTATCGATCAGCTTCCCGCAATACAGCGAGCCGCAGGTTTGTTCAAAGGCTTGCGTCATCGCAACGATACGATTGCATGCCTTGTCTGCCTGACACTTCGCAGGATCGGATTCGTCAAGGGTCCCCTCGAGGGCGTTCGCGACGATATAGGTTCCCGCCAACGCACCGCAAAGGCCTTGATAGTTTCCTCCGCCATAACTGGCCCCTAACAGATGAGCCTCCTCCTCAGAGATCCCCATCTCCTCGCAATAGGCCTCGACAACAGCCTGACAACAATTTTTTCCAGCTTGAAAAGACGTCAATGCTTGTTCTTGATGCACCATAACTCCTCCACCCTTTCGGTTTCACCTACAGTTTTTTTACCAGTGTTATACAAGGTACGCCATCTTCCTCGTAACGCTCGCCCATTCGAACATAACCCAATTGTTCATAAAAGGCGGCCGCCGTTAATTCTGCATGGATCAGGACTTGTTTCGTCTGTTTTTCTTTCGCAAATATCTCTAGCGCGGTGACTGCTTGTCGGCCTAACTGCCTGCCTCGGTAGTCCTTTTGTGTCGCCACACGGCCAATTCGAGCAGTGCCCTCCTCATCCAACAAAAAGCGCGCGGTCGCTACAGGGAGATCTCCCGCAAAAAGAACGCTGTACACGGTATCCGGCGTATCGTTTTGATCGAATTCATCCGTCATCGCTAACGCTCGTTCACGTACAAATACCTCCATACGAATAAAACAGCTCGCAGCTCGCAAATACCCAGCATTTCCCACTTCTATTCTTACCTTCGTCATACACCCTCCTGTTTCCTATAGTATACTATTTTTTTGATATTCTTTGAGGGGCAATCCTGCTTCTTTTAAGAAAGGGGAAGCCGTGACCGTCTTGTTGTTGACTGTTTTAGGATAGGTGACATATAGGTTTTCTTTTGCGCGAGTGAGAGCCACATACATCAGACGGCGTTGCTCCTCCATCGTCGTAGGGGGAGCCGCTTCTTCTTTGGCTCGTTGCAGATCACACTCGGCCTTTTCCACCGTGTGGTGATTAGGCAGCGCATCTTGGTAGACACCTTTAATGAAAACCGTCTTCTTCCCCAAGCCTTTGCTGGCGTGGATGGAGAGTAAATAGACTGCGTTTAATTTTTCTTGGTCGTAATCCTGCAGTCGTTTCTTCATCGATTGGTTCTGTTCACTGGCTTGCTGATAGGCCTCCAGCAGACCGGGCCAATCCTTTGCCGCTATCAATTCTTTCCTTAGCCAATCGCACTCTTCGTCACTCAATTCTTTTTTGAATTTAGGTGTCGCGAGCAGCGCCTCCGCCAGTTCAGCTAATTCCAATTGCTGCCGTTGATAAAATAGATAGATCTGCTTGAAAAATTGCTTTGCCTGCTCCTGTGAAGCCTGAGAAAGGTTTCGTTCACTGACTAAAAACGCGACGAGATCCTTGACCTTGAATTTGTTTTTACTAAACAATTTCTCACTAAAGGCGGCACTGGCACCAAATTTAATAAAATGAAGAAACGCATACTGCTGAATGATCTTTTTCAGCGCCTCGTTTTTCTGCTGGATCGACGATGCCGAAGCCAGCAGCTCTAATTGTTGGAAAAGCGTCTTGAATGGAGGCAAACCGAAAATTCCCAGCAAGTCGTCATTCGAGGGTGTAACAAAGGGAACTTTTTGTTTTTTTAATTGCTTTAGCAAAGAACGCAGCTGCACCCTGGTTGGGTATAAGACCATCGTCTCACGATAATTTGGACGCCCATCTTTTCCCGCTGTCTGCCGTGTCAGTTCCTGGATTTTCATTCCGATCCAAGCGGCTTCTTCGTCGTCATCTTTGAATCCAATGCCATAGCACTCATGCTCAGACGTTTTTTTATTGGCGATCATCGTCTTTTCTAGACGATCGTGACCATTGTATTGAATGAGGCGATTTCCCGCTTCAACGATCGGCGCCTCTGACCGGTAATTCGTCATCAGTTGCAGCGACGTTTGCTGATACTCCTGTTCAAACTCTTTGATATAACGAGGTTCTGCTCCTCGGAAATAATAGATGCTTTGATCGTCATCGCCGACGATGATCAGTTTTCCTGCAGCCGTTTGCTTCGAGTGCTTATCCGGCGGACAGATCAAGGCGATGATTTGTTTCTGCAAGGGATTGATGTCCTGAAACTCATCAATAAAAATATAGCGGTACTTTTCCTGTAGAATCTGACGTGCGTCGGCGTCATTTTCCAACATCTGCTTAAGGTTGAACAGCATGTCATCAAACGTAATAAAACGTTGGGACTTCTTCAGCATTGCCAGCTCCGCCAAAAATTGTTGGAAAACGGTACTTAACGAGTGGTTCAGGATCAGATCTTCATCATCGAAATATTTTGCCACAAACCCTACCATTTCGTCATCCGAATAGCCCATGTTGCGCCAATAGCTGATTCGAGAAGCAATCGTCCGTTCATCAAATTTATCAAAATTATACAACTTGTACTTTTTGATCAGCTGAGTCAGTGTTTGATAATATTGGTCCTCATCGATCGTTCCTTCGATCCCCCATTGATTCAAGCGAGGGTCGCGGCGGATCAACGCGTTGTATTCCCCATTGAACCAGCCGTGGAATGTTTGAACGTTGATCCGGGCATTGCCGCCCAAATAGTGATTGACCCGTGCCTCCATTTCTAGTTTGGCCTTTCGAGAAAAGGTGCACATCATGATCGCCTTTGGATCAATTCCTTGTTCCAGTACGAGGTAGGCAGCTTTGGCACAAATCGTTTGCGTTTTGCCGCTTCCTGCTCCTGCAATGATTCGTAAATGTGTCTGCATAGGAAATCGAATAGCCGTTAACTGTTCATCGCTAAAGGCATTGCCGCCATTTGCTTCGGTTAATCGTCGCAGTGTCTCTTTATCTTGAAGCTCATCTGACTTTGTTTTGAACAAATCTGAGCGTATGTCCTTTGAAAACTTTGTAAACATGCTTTAGTGGTTCCCTTCTATGTAAAAAATCATACTTGTCCATTATAACGGAATCAGTGGATTTTGATAGTCCCGAGAACACGGGGAAAAAGAAGAACCTTTAATGAGAAGCGCCGGCGCAGCGATACAAGATCGTCGTATTTTTCGTGGATTGTTCCTATAATAGGACCGAGTACCATTTCTAAATCGTAGGAGCGATCATCATGGAAAAACAACGAACACTAAGTAAATCGATTATTATATTAGGTCTTTTCTCTTTTATCACCTCTCTTTCTGGTGAGAGTACGAATTTGGCTCTGCCGACGATCAGCCATGCACTGACCATTACAAACAATGAAGCCACTTGGATCGTCCAGATCGGCTTGATCACTACAACGATCTTGCTCGTCGCCTTTGGTCACCTCGGAGATTTATTGTCAAAAGAATTCATCTTTCTGATCGGCGGCGTGTTATTCACGATCGGCTCACTGATCAACGGCCTTTCGCCAAATTTTACGATTCTTTTACTAGGACGGGTCGTCCAAGCAATCGGGGCGGCGATGATCATGGCGAACTCCATTGGACTTACGACAGAGTATTCCACTCCGGAAACACGAGGGACCGCCTTGGCGATCATCTCGATGTTCATCTCGGTGGGAGCGATCTCTGGTCCCGCTCTTGGCGGAGTGCTGCTTTCGACACTATCCTGGCGTTGGATCTATTTGATCAATGTCCCTTTAGGTGTGATTTTTAGTCTTATCGGCTATCGCGTCTTTCACTTCCCGAAAATGACTAAACAAACGATCGAACAACCGTTAAAAAATGCGAACTGGTTAGGACAAGGAATTTTTTCTGTCGGGATCATTGTCTTATCCCTATCCAGTCTCTTTTTCCAAAGTGCCAGCGCGCGTTACTTGGTCGGCAGTTTGGCCTTCTTGATCGGTGCTGCTTTGACGGTCTACTCCTTCATCCAAGATGATCGCAGCGAAAGTCCCTGGATCTCCCCACATGTGTTAAGAAACAAACGCTTCATGCTTTCGATGTTCGCCTTGTTTTTGGCGATGCTGACAAATGTTGCTTCAAATATTCTGCTGCCTTTCTATTTGCAGAGCTTCCATCGAATCAATCCCATGATCAGCGGTCTCGTGATGGTCTTGCAATCAGTCGTGATGCTGATCATCGCTCCCATTGCTGGACGTTTATCGGATAAGATCGGCTCGAGTAAATTAATCCTCTCTGGAATCTTGGTTTTGATTCTTTCACAGATTGGGTATACCTTTTACCCGTTGCAGCTAAACTGGCTGCTGGTGCTGCTCCCTATTCTATTGAACGGCGTCGGCATGGGCATCTTTTTGTCACCTAATAATTCATTGGCGATGTCCTTTGTTGAGAAACAATTCACCGGCGTTGCTGGATCTCTCACTTCCTTTTTCAGAACAATCGGAATGAGTCTCGGGATCAGCATTGCTTCGGCAGTCCTTTTTGCTCAATTATCTGGTGTGCGTTACATCACACCTCAACTAGGCGCTCACTTTGTCCGTGCCTTCCACAATGTGTTTTGAGTGATGACCTTTTTAGCGGTCGTCTGCCTGCTGCTGTCGATCTATGCCATTTCCACCGATCAAAAGAAGCCGCGCGAACGTTGATTTCCGAGGCTTCTTCCATTTCAGCGCATAAAAAAACGAGTGCCCGATTTCTCGGACACTCGTTTATTTCGTTTTTTATGGGTGAATATATGTTAGACCTGCTGCACTTAATGTTGCAGTGTTTGGTCCAGTTGGTGATGGGAAGCCCATACCGCCTTGAGTGATCGTGATCGTGTTGTTTGAAGCGTTGTATGATTGAACATACGCCACGTGTCCATAAGTAGGATCGGCATTCCATGTTCCCACAGATTGACCTTGACCAAAGCTTACGATCGCGCCTGCTGCTGGTGTACCATCAACTTGGAAGCCGTCAGCTGCTGCTGAAGCACCCCATTGACACCCATTGCCCCAATACGTTCCAGCCCATGGTGCAACTTGTTTCACATACCATGTACATTGACCGACTGCATACATATTGCCTGAACCGGTGTGGTCTACTTTGTTTCCGCCGCCTGTTGAAGGTGTTGGGGCAGGAGTAGGTGCCGGTGTTGGGTCTGGTGTTTTTGAATTTTCAGTAGAACTTGTTTGCTCTGTTTTTGTTTCAGTAGTTGAAGCGGCTGTAGAGCTTTCTTCACTTGCACTTGATGATGAAGCTTCTGTTGAAGAAGCTGACGAGCTTTCAGAAGATTCTTTTGCTTGTTCTGCTTTTGCAGCTTCTTCTTTCGCTGCTTTTGCTTGAGCGTCTTCGAAGGCTTTTTGTGCTTTCGCTGCTTCTTTTGCTTGACGTTCTTGCTCTGCTTTTTGTGCTTTTGCTGCTTCTTCTTGCTCTTTCAAGATGCGCGCTTGTTCTGCCTTCGCTTCTTCTTGTTGTTTCTTCAATTTCGATTTATCTTGTTCAGCAGTCGCTTGTTCTGCAGCGTAGTTCGCTTTCACAACATTCAATTCTGCTTGTTTGTTCGCGATTTCGTTCTTTTGTGCTTCTAGTTCTTTTTGATTTTCTTGAACTTCAGCAACTTTCGCTTCGTTGTCTTTAACCTTCGCTTCAACGGCTTTTTCATCCGCTTTTTGTTGTTCCATCAATGATTTGTTGGCTTTGACAATGGTTGACATCGCTTGAACACGGCCGATGACATCTGATAATGAATCAGCATCTAATACGGCTGATACATAGCTAGTCGCTTGACCCTTCACTTGTGTATCACGTGCTTGATTTTTGATAACTTCGTTACGTTTTGCGATACGTACTTTCAATGTTGCAATTTTATCTTGCAACTTCATCGTGTCTTTATTTAATTGATCTTGTTTCGCTTCTAAGTCTTTTACTTGTCCGCTAACTGTTGCGATTTCACTTGTTAATCCGTCGATCTGTGATTGAACACCCGACTGTTTGCCTTGTAATTCACTGATCTTTTGATCTTTTTCTTGGATTTGTTGGTCATAATTATCCGCTAGTGCGATACTAGGAACTGCTGATACAGCGATTGTACACACTAACAATGCTGATAATATACTTTTTTTCACGAATTATTCCTCCGGCTATTATGTAGAATTAAAATTATCTTTCGCATAAGGTCAGAAGTAATTCTAACATAGTGATATATCACGCATATAAAAGAATTGTTACAAATATATTTCAATATTGTTTTTTATTAAATTCATTATTTAGTGAATCACTTTTAACCCTGCTAAAAACATTGATATATCAGTATTTATCTCTCCTGTCGAAGAATTTCCCCTTTTCTCCATTAGTGAATAATTACTTATTTAAACACCATTTTCTTTCAGCCAAAAATCGGCACTCGTCATTTTTCTTCAATTAAGTGAACCATTTGTCTATGTTTTAACGATTTTAATTTTTTTGTTCTTGGGAATCGTTTTTCTACTATTTAATAAAGCAACAGTAATTCAACGCGAAGCGATATCGTTGGCGGCTGTTGCATTTTCCTCTAAAATAAAAGTGAAAATAAAGGGGGAACTGTTATGCGTTGGCGAGGAGATCGACAAAGTTCAAATGTAGAAGACCGTTCAGGGGGCGGACGACCGACTGGCAAGATCGCTGCTGGCGGCGGGGTCGGAGTATTTTTGATTGCTATCATTGTTTTCTTTCTCTCAGGCGGAGATCTAGGTACCGTCACTGATACATTAGGAGGAGGCGTCACACCGGCGACTTACGAGACGGAGAATGTCTCTTCCAAGGAATATACCGATGAAAAGGAATTTGCGGCAGTTGTTTTTGCTCATTTAGAGGATTATTGGAATGGTGAGTTCGAAGAGTTGAATGAGCCTTACCAAAATCCGAAGCTTGTCTTATTTACAGATAGTGTCAGTTCTGCCTGCGGACAAGCAACCTCGCAAGTCGGTCCGTTTTATTGTCCCGCGGATCAAAATGTTTATTTAGATCTAAGCTTTGCAGATGAGCTGTCAAACGACTATGGAGCAACTGGCGATTACGCGATGGCCTATGTGATCGCTCATGAAGTCGGACATCATGTCCAAAATGAGCTGGGTATTTCAAAGCAATTGGACAAAATTCGCCAACGTGTTTCTAAGACTGAATACAATCAATACAGCGTTCGCTTGGAGTTGCAAGCAGATTACTTAGCCGGCTGCTTCTCCAAATACCTCTCTGGTGAAACCTATCAGGGACAACCAATTTTGGAAGAAGGCGACATCGATGAAGCAATCACTGCCGCAAACGCGATCGGAGATGACACGCTCCAAAAAGAATACCAAGGCTATGTCGTTCCTGACAGCTTCACTCACGGCACTAGCCAACAACGAATCAACTGGTTCAAGCGGGGCTACAAATACGGAGATTTAGAACACGGCGATACCTTCAATGAAAAAGATTTGAACCTATCGACAGCCGCGTAAAAAGAGGATCGTGCACCCGCACGATCCTCTTTATTTTGTTTCTTTATCGTCTTTCTTTTTGCGTTTGGCCAAGAGCAACCAAATGATTCCTAATAGGATGATCGCCAACAAAATCCCAATAACGATGAAGACCCAACTAGGCAAACGGTCATTGTCTGTTGCCTCGATCGTCGCTTCATTGACATCCTTCGCTTGTTCTTTGGAAATAGTAAAGGGACGGTCAAATGTCCATACGTTCTTTTTCGCATCGGAGACTTTTAAGTGCAAATCGTATTTTCCAGCTTCTAACTTCTTATTCTGCCAGTCGATGGCTAAGTGGTACGTTGAATTCGGCGCGATTTGCATATCGTTGTCGTAGGAAACGGTGCGAACAACCGATCCTGACGAGGCCTTTTTTACTTCAGCTTCGTACTTCAAATGACCATAAGCATCCATCGTAGGATTTTTTAACGCTGCCACTACGCTTGTCTTGCCAAAGCTTTCAGCCGCTTTGACACTGGTAAGTGTGAGCTGACGTTTGGTCACGGCATCGGATTCTGTCAGTTTCAGCCCAAGAATATACCCATAGTTATTAGAGATGCCCGTCTCGGATTCTTTATCTGTTTTCACGACTTGGATCGCAGCTAAAATTTGTCCATCATATGATTTTTTGGGCATCGAAAGCGTGATAGGTACTTCTTTACTACTATTCTTAGGAACCCTGACCTGATCGTCGACCTTCGCAATCGAATGGATCGCATAGGGATACTCATTTTCTGTTGCTTTTTTGGGATCACTGTAATCAATGAATCCTTGGTCACTGGTATAAGCTTGATTAATGGTGACTTTATATTCCGAATCTTGGTCCGAAGTGTTATTGATCCTTACTGAGATTGTTTGTTTTTGATCCGGCTGCATCCGTAGATCAAAGAAGCTTTTTGTTTTGTCTACCTGATTTTCAGGAATCACCGCCTGGACATCGTAGCCTACGTCCGCTGCGTGGGTGACTGTTGGAGTCAGCAACGGAAAGGTACATAGAACCACTCCCGCCAGTCGCATCAATGAGTGTTTGAACATCGTATTTTCTCCTCGCTTCTTAGCGCCTTATTGGGCATCCGCGGTGTTGAACAATTGATAATCGATCTTCCCTGCTAACTTATCATTTACTTTCAGTGCTTTATCCGTATCCGTAAATCCAATCGAAACCGCGGTCACAGATGTTTTGATCACACCTGTATTATTCGTGTCTGTTTTTGCGGCTTGCGCTTTGGCCACGATACCGTCGACGCCTGTACCGTTTGTCAGTTCTTGATCGTTGACTTTGAAAGAAGTCACTGCGAAGGTCTTGGAATCCCCATTTCGTGTGATCGTATTGCCATCAACAGAGGCTTTGACAGACCAGTCTCTAGCGATCGTATCATTAAAGACATCGATAGACCCGTCCGTGATCGTTCCACTGACAATCGCGTACTGATTATTTTGCAATTTGGATTCAAAATTGTAATTGCTTGGTACTTTTTCTAACGTCAATAATTTTTCATTAGGGGCAGTAGGATCAGCCTTCGTATCTGTATCGTCTTGGATCGTTACGACAGTCGGTGTATTTTTTTGCTGATCAGGTGCAGCAGCAGCATGGGCGCTAGTCACGCCAAATGCTACTGCTATTGTGATAAATGCAACGAAGGACAATAAATAGTTTTTTTTCATGGTGATTCTCTCCTTAAAGTTTTTTTCTAATTTGCTTCTGGGATATTCACTAATGTCACAGTTTGTTTCGCAACAAAGCCTCCTTCAGGAAGGTTTCCCGGAATCGTCAGTTTGATTGCTTGTTTGTTGATCCGATAGCGGTATTCTGATGCCTTCGTCGAATAGGCAGTCACGAGGGTCTTGGTTTCATTTGATCGCAGTGATACCTTTTTGGGCTCCGATGAAACCTCTTGTCCGTTACCTAAGGTGCGTAAGTGTCCTTTTCCTAAATCAAGAAATGCGGCATATTCTTTCCCATTTGAAAAACTGCTTAGCTGGTAATACAGGCGCCATGGCGTTTTTTTATTTTCCCGCAGGTCTTTCACTTGGATCGTTAAGTCGCTTGTTGCTCGCAATTCCTGTGGTCTGACTGATCGTTCATAGGTACCGAAGGTCGGTGCACTGACCTTCTCTAACCGAATCGGCGTTTCCACGATTCTGATCGAAACAGGTGTCTCCTTTTGTGCTTGGACACTCGTCTCAGCGGCAGTCAGACCAAAAAGACACAGTCCTATTAGAACAAACTTAGCGCTTCTTTGTTTCCTCTTCATCCTGCTTCCTCCTTCGTTTCCAAAAAATCAGCAGTACCAGTCCCACTAGCAATGTTCCGATAAAAGAAAACAGCACTAGGTTTGTATCATTTGTTTTAGGCAGCATGTGCCATCTTTTACCAAATATGACTATTGTAGGAGCGCCTTTTTTGATACTGCTGAGTCCTCTTCTCGGAGACAAGTGATCGTCATGCGCAACATTGGGATTTTTATCGATCAAACGGAAGATGACGGACTGTTCATCCGAAGTCACGTTTGATTGTTCAGACGCAAGCACCGATGTTCCGCCGCAGATCATGCTGCCGAGTAATAGAATCCATATGCTGAATGCTTTAAACATGCGTGTTTTCTCCCCTATTCTGGTGTTTCTGTGTCATAAAGGTTCCAATGAACAAGAATCTTCCCGCTGTAATCGCCGACGTGCAAATACTCCTTGCTTTGCAGCAATACTCCTTCAGATTCCTTCCACTCTTCGGAATAGACATAATTGTTTGCTGAAACACTGCTGGCATTCATCACCGGGATCGGCGTATCAGTGATTGGCTGATCCGATGCATTTGCTTGCCGCCAAACCAAATGAAAAGGCGTTTGAGGCTGCGTTTCTGCAGTGACTCCAACCGACCACTCATGATCCTTTTCTCGGCTGTCCAACACGCTAAGTGCCATTGTGTTTCCGGCATCCCGCGTCAAAGTTCCTTTTGAATCTCCAGCCAAACGACCAGTCCATTTTAATGCAGAAGGCGCAGATTGAAGGATCAATTTCCCGCTTACATTTAATTTTAATGTGAGACTGTTTTTTTCCTTGATCTCTTTTGCATCCTTGTCTAAATGATAAGCCTCTACTTTCAAATCATTTTCCCCATACGTTATTTTGTCGTTCGGGATCGTGAAATTTGCCGTTTGCTGTGTCGGTGTTCCGTTTGTTGTTACTTGAGGCAGTTTCTGAATCGTTTCATTGTCTTTTTTTAAATAAAACTGCACTTTTTCACCGTTGTCTGAGTCGTTCCAAAGAAACGTTCCTTGGTATCCTTGAGTAAGCTCCGACTTATCTACATTGATTTCTTTGACAGGATTCGTCGTACTCTGATCCCAGTCGAGTTGCGTCGGTGCTTCCGCATGCGTCCAAAAAGACACAGGATTGCTTGGAAATATTCTCGGTGTATTATTTCCTAACTCTGTCGTATGGATAGAGCTAGATAACATTGTTTTTTGTGTTTCTCCCGTCGCTTTCGTCTGTGCCGTGTATTGAAGATCAATCGCTTTTCCTGGCGGCAGCTTCAACCCAGGAAACGTTATTTTGACTTGGCCGCTGACTGCATCCTGTTCAATAACTGTTCCTTGCATCACCTTATTGTCAATGATTGCTTGAACATTAGTTACGGATTTTGTCAAATCAAAAACAGTTGGATTGATCACGGTATCCCAGTCATTGATAGCTAAAGAATCTTCTCCTTGCATCACAGAAAAGTGACTTCTCATCGTCACTGGGTCACCGTATTGCGCAGCAGGAAGCGATGCTTGATAGTTGTCGTTCCCACTAGGGTCAACAATGGAGGCTTGACCACTCGAGACATCATTTTTTAATCCAGCATCTAGATCGACGGGAACTTGCGTAAAGACAAATTTGACCTCGCCATTTGCCGCACCATTCGAGCCTGTAAATCCCCAGTACGCCTTATTATTGTTCTCAGATAATTTCAACGCAGAACTTAAATCTGACCAAGGGATCGACGTGACAGGGGTTTTAGCCCCTGTCATCGGATTCATCAAATAATAGGTAAAAGAAGCGCTTGTCTTGTCAAAATCGTAACGGAATTCATACCACGTATTGTCCTGAATAGTATCTCCTACAATTCCGTTCAGAAGCTGCGGACTGTAGTGATGGACTTTAGCTTTTACTCCCCCACCATATTCTGTCCAATTGTTACCGTTAGATCCATTTGAAACATATCCTTTATTCAAATCACCTGGAAAGCTATAAGCCATATGTGGAACTTTAGGAAAATCAGCATCGTACATATTATCGCCGCTGATATTAGCATATAAATCGAACTCAATGGATACTGAGTTTTGAATTGCTTTTTTTTCGGGAGTCGATACTAGAACTCCAAAAAATGCACTTGATCCTGAATCTCCATAAACCCCAAGATTTTGACCATCATTTCCGGATAACGCCTTGGTCAAAGCAGCTGTTTTTCGACTATCATTTTGCATCACAAACGCAAAACCATCCGCTTGTACTGTTCCAAAGTTGACATACGCTCGTCCATGAAAGCTTTTCGAGAAGTCCATTCGATACGGGGCATCCGACCAGATGGATACGGCGTTTTGTTGACCAGATAACGTTACTTCCGAGAAGGGAACCCCATTATTTTCAGTGCTTGGTCCTACAGTGACACCGGTATTCCCGCTTGTCCCCCCTGATTTCGTTTGTATATTGGGTGGAGCAAAAATTCCGTCTACGGAGATTGCCCCTTTAGGAACGGCAGGATTTCCTGTGACCGCTTGGATAGTCGGTGATCCTATCAGAAAGACTGAAAAACCAGTAAAAAAACAGAAGAGACAAAAAACAAGGATGGTCCGAACTTTTTTACTAAAAAAAGCCTCTCGCATTTATCACACCTCTTTTCAGTTTTGCAACCAATTGCTCGTTGCATCAGATCTCATCTTCATTCATTTTTATGTTCTTTGGGTAAAAATAAGGATAAAAATAAGAATCCTAAAGATGATAATAACAGAATGATTGTTATTTTAGTAACAATTAAACTCTCATAAATCAATCGTCAACAATTAGAAAAAATCTGTCTAAAAAAGAACATATAAAAGGCTTTAAACAAGTAATTAAGAGGTTTTATTAATAAAATAAATGTAGCGACAGGAAGGGACTTCGGCTTCAAAAAAAGGATAGGTACACACTAATAAACACCATTCTTGTTAGCGGTTATTCTTATTTTTGATAAGTAAAATAATTGAATTTTTATGATTATTTTTAAACGCAAAAAAAAGACGATTGAATTAGATACGTCTTTCTAATTCAATCGTCTTTTAAAGCAATAGGCAAAGTGATACATCAATAGCCAGAGATCCGACCATGTCCGCGGGTCTTTTCCAGTCAACTCTGAGATACGCTGGATTCGGTAATTTAAGGTATTTCGATGGATGTGCAGATGCTCTGCTCCGGCCTTGATATTTGTACTAGTCTCAGCCAGACAAATCAGTGTTTCATAGTACTCTTCATAGATTGTTTCCACTTTTTTTAACAGTATAGAGTCTACAGACAGCGGAAAATCAAACAACTGCGCATAATAATAGGACTCTGTGAAAAAGAGCTGAGTCATCGGAATCTTTAAAAAGAGCAGATACAAATAGGTATTCTCCACCTCTTTCAAGCATTCTCCCAAATTCAGACGTGATGGGCTTACGATCAGAGAGCCTTTCAGCTGATCAATCGTTGTCTCTGTATCTACAAAAACCAAATAACGACCATTCCATTCAAATATTTCATGTAAAGGAAACAGTAGACGCAAATCCTCTTGTTCAGATGCGCAAACACATCGATTCGGCATCAGTAAATTGATGCCATACGCCTCCAACGCTCTGTGGACCGTTGCTTCCTCATACCGTTCTTTCGTCGCAAGCAGTTCATTTAAAAAATCACGCTTCTGCTGATTTTTCTTTTCCTTTTTACTGAATTCATTGAGCTCTTCAACTAAGAGAAGCACGATGGACTTTACAAGCTTGGTGAAGGGGCGCACTTCTTCCGGTTCTCCAGAGATTCCTACTACTCCCAATAATTCCCCATTCAAGATGATTGGTTCATTAGTACCTCTTTTTTCTAAGGATGTATCCTTGTAGACTTCAACCATTTGACCTTGATAAATGGCTCGCTCAGCGCCGCGGTGACGTTCGCCGATTCGTCCTTTCTTCCCACTTGCAATGATGAACCCTTGCTCGTTCATGATATTAATATTATAAGGAATATCCGACATCAACTTCTGCACGATCAAATTGGCTTGTTCCTTCGTCAATAAATTGCTCACTGTTCTCCCGCCCTACACATGCTTTGCTTTATTCTTAGTTTAGCGATCTTTTCATAGATGACAAAATATCCGCTTCGCTTAGACAGATAAAACACGCACGATATTTTCGACGGTTCGTTCCAAATTGCGCTCTCCTGACTGCAACGCAGCCTCTATGGACTCTGCTTTAGCCAATATCCCAAAAATAGCTGTCATGCCTTCGTCATAGAGCACGTCCACTTGTTCACCAATATATCCTGCGCATGCAAAGACAGGCTTATGATGCTTTTTGGCAACCTTTGCTACACCATAAGGTGCTTTTCCGAACTTGGTTTGAAAATCCATGCCGCCTTCACCGGTGAACACGTAATCCGCCTGCAAGATCGCCTCTTCCAAGTGCGTCAACTCGATCACTAGATCGACTCCTGAACGCATCTTCGCTCCCGCAAAGACTAAAAGTCCGGCACCCAACCCTCCCGCGGCACCAGCACCGGGTTTGGCTTCAATATCTATGGCGAACTCTTTTTTGATAACGGCCGCGTAATGAGCGAGGTTGTCGTCTAATACTTTGACCATTTCAGGTGTCGCACCTTTTTGCGGCCCAAAGACCACCGAAGCGCCATCTGGTCCAGTCAAAGGATTGGTGACATCGCTGGCAATAATGATCTCTGTCTGCTTTAATAGCGGATCTAATGGCTTCAGATCAATCGTTGCCAGTCTTCCCAAGGCGCCGCCGCCAACAGGCAATTCGTTGTTTTCTTCATCTAACAGACGGGCGCCTAAAGCTTGTGCCATCCCGGCTCCGCCGTCATTCGTCACACTGCCGCCGATGCCGATGATGATTTTCTTTACCCCTTTTTCTAACGCATCTTTGATCATTTCACCCGTTCCGTAGGTAGAGGTAATCAGGGGATTTCGCTTATTCTCAGCCAAAAGTTCGATACCGTTGGCTTTGGCCATTTCCATGACTGCAGTCTCTTCGTCCGCCAGCAATCCGTAATATGTCGAAACTTTTTCTGTAGGGATCGGTCCAGAGACCTCAACTGAAACACGTGTCCCTTTGCTGCCATCGACTAAGGCATCTACCGTTCCCTCTCCTCCGTCAGCCATTGGAATATGAATGACCTCCGCGTTCGGCTGGACTTTGCGAATCCCTCGCTCCATTGCCTCACAGGCTTTTTTAGCGCTCATACTTTCTTTGAAAGAATCCGGCGCTAACACAAACGTTTTTTTCATGGTCATTCTCCTTATCTAAAAATAATCTTAACTCTTCGCATACTTACAAGCCAGTTGGTAAAATAAGTTCCTTTACTTCAAAATAAATCCGTATAAAACCGTTGCAACGATCGTCATGACCCCACCTACACAAATCTCATAAGGAATGACTTTCATCCGTTCCTTGATGGACATGTGCATACTATTGGCGGTGATGTGAAAATAGTTTCCTTGCGGCACACTGTCAATCACTGTAGCACCTGTATGGACCATAACTGCCGCTGCTAATGAAGAGGTTCCTGTTGCAAGGATCGCATTTCCGAATGAACCCGTCGCCAAAATAACGGCGGTAGAAGTCGAACCGACTGCCAGTCCCATCAAAATACCTGATATAGGTGCTAAGAATGTTCCTGATATGCCTGTGATGGAGATTAAATGAACGACTTGCTTCGATAGATCAGAGACCGAGATCAAACCCGCGATCGCCCCTGCACCGATTAAAATCAGAACGGTATCTGTCACACGATAGATACCAGCTTTTGAATAATCGCGGATTTGTCGTGCATGTCCCATTGCAATCGTACCAACAACGGATGCAAAAGGTAAGATGTACATGGCATCAATTTTCAAATTCGATAAAGCTTGAATATGGAGCATCGTTCCTATTGGGTTGATCAGCAGCAAGACGATGGACAAAACTGGCGCAATCAAGGCTTTACTTAAAGGCATCAATGGTTTTCCCTCTTCATCTGCGATGTCACTCTCTTGTACCATGATCCCTTTCTTTTTGATCAAACTGGCAATAATGACAGCCGCTGCCAGCCCACAAAGTGCAGGGACGAGCCCAGCGATCATGACACTGCTAAGATCTAATTTGAACCCATTCGCCGCTGCAATCGTATTCGGATTCGGAGAAATGATATTCCCCGCTTTTCCTCCACCAGATAGCGCTGTCAATAATGCTAGCTTACTGATTCCCGTCTGTTTTCCTACTGACAATGCAATCGGCGCAACAATCAATACAGCTACTGGAATGAATACGCCCACTGCCGTGATGATCATCGTAGACAATGCTAAAGATAAGAGCGCTTTGTTCGTACCAAGCTTATTAACGATCGCGTGTGCAATCGACTCTGCCGCACCAGACTCCATCATTACACCCGCCAGCATCCCTGCTGCTAAGACTCGGATTGCAGTCCCCATGATACTTTGCGTGCCGCTAATCAAGATATTCACTGTATCATTTAATGAGGCGCCTCCGATTAGACAACCTATAATCGCCCCTAAAAACAATGAATAAACCGGATTCATTTTCTTTAAAATCAAAAGTATTGCACAAACCAAACCTATAATCGCCGCATACCACGGAATCGTAATACTCGCCATGTGAATTCTCTCCCTTTTTTTTTTGATTACGTTTCCATTTTAATATTTTGACACTCAAATAGAATTGGCAGATTAACAGTATCATTTGTGCATCTGCACAAATGTTTTTTGGTATGAAGCAGAAACATTGCTTTCCTTTTTTTCATCCGTATACTATAAGCTAAACTTCAAAAGCAGGTGATCGTATGTATGTTGTCAAAGTTTTACATGGTTACATCGGTAAAGAAGGCCAACGCACCCGTGACAAAGACCCTGAGAAATTGTTAGTTTTCCCTAGTAAACGAGAATCCGATCACTTTGCCTCAAAAATCGGCGGACGCAGTAAGCATGTATCTAAGATCCGCAAAGATTGACCCCTAATAATAAAAGCTTCGCGGCTCCTTCTGCTGAACAATTTTCTATAGAAAAACGAACAGAATTGCGCAGTTCTTCTTGAGCCGTGCATTTTTTGTTTGCGATTGAATTTAATCGTCGTCCTTCTCGATTTATAAATATTTTTTCCTCACAGACGTCATCCAAATAAAAAACTCCCAATCATCTAAACGTGATGATTGGGAGTAAAGAGAAACAGAAGGGGAAATTTTTCTATAATCATGTCGCTGTTCCCTTTTATTCAAAGTCGTTAATGACTTTTTACTATTAGAATCCTGCTTTTAATACGGTCCATAAAGAACTATCTTTTGATTCGTCGCGCCAGCCATGTGCCACAACGTCTTTATGCTCTTTCAAATCTGTAGTAAAGTTATGGCTGCCGGCAGTGTGTACATCGGGATTGAATTCTCGATATATTTTCACATCGCCTTCTGATACCCAAGTATAATTACTGTCGGTTTCATGACGCCACCCTTTCTTAACAGCAGCATCTGCTTCAGATTTATTCGTCGTATAGAAATGTTCGCCGCTGTTAGGATTGTAGATACGATAAACTGTTTTTTTACCCGCACTATCTGCTTGGACCGGTACATAAAAGGCGGCTCTTCCATAGTCATTTTTTGGATTCGTTTCAACTTTCCAGCCTTTAGCTGCAATTTTGTTTTTCTCATTTTTATTTTTCGTCAATAGATGGTCACCATTATTTTTATTGTATAAACGATAAACCGCTGCGCCAAATTTTGCGGTAAAGGTTGTATCTCCATTAATCGTTACATTTTTAGGATTAACTGCTTTCCCATTTTGGTACCAGTCTAAAAAGTAAATATCTTCTATATTATTTTTATTTGCCACTGTTTTGGGTAAGTCGGTCACTTTTGTTCCTTTAGGGACTTCTAGCGTTGTATTGCCTGACAATGACCCGCCTTTTCCTGCATTAAAAGTAACTTTTGCGGTGTCTGCTTTTTTATCTTCTACAGTTACCGAGATTGATTTGTCCGTTTTAACTCCATAGGAATTTGTGACAGAATAGTTTACTGGGTAGACACCTGGCTTTTTAGTTTTTACATTGTTTTCTAGAACTTTGATATCTTTTGTTAGATCAACTTTATGTGATCCATCCTTCTGTTGATCATAGGCAATTACTTTAGCCTTTGGATCGAAGGAATCGCCTACTTGTATCGTTTGATCCGCTGCTTCTATGACTGGTGCTTGGGCGTTTATCCAATTCACGTAAATATTTGCTTGACCTTGAAATACACCAGCTGCCCCTGTCCAACCAAAACTATACATAGAATTGTTGTTGCCTTGAGGTGCTGTTACTGCCAAAGACTTAATTCCCGCAGTACTAGTTGCGGTGCCATCCCAAAAAGAACCAAAATCTCCATTAAAATAATTTAAGTAGAATGGACTCCCCATTCCCATACCAGACATAAGGTTTAATCCTTCATTCTCTGCATCAGGCGTTACATTGATCGTTCCTCCTTCGTTGAAGGCAAAAGAAACGCTTTTAATAGGTAACGGGATCGTGTAATATTTTTTATCCGGAGCGATTGACCGTACCATCGTTATGTCTTGGACATATTTTTGTCCAACAGCTACATTAGCAGTAGTTAAATTGTACCCTTCCATAAATGTGATATCCGAGATTTGATTTCCCGACGCGTAAAAGGATTGTAAATTAGGATATCTGCTTTGCAGGCCTTTCATAACAGAGATATCTTTTATTTTATTATTCGAGACATCCAACATTTTTAAATTAGTTAATGTAGAATCCTTAAAGGCACTGGTATCTTCAATTAAATTATTTGCTACGATCAACTGTTCAACACTTACGATTTTAGAATGTTTAATAGGTGTGATATCACTAATTTTATTAGAGCTTGCATTTAATATTTTTAGCTTGGGTACGTCTATATTTTCTAGGATAGTTATATCCGTTAGCTGGTTATTAGAGATATTTAACGTTTCCATTTTTGGGAAGCTCGCACCTTTTAGACTATTCAAGTCGGTTAAGCTATTATTAGAGATATCTACACTTGTTAATGAAATCAATTGAGAACTTGCTAAAAATGAAAAATCTTTAAGGTTATCGTTCGTTGCTACAATCGTTTCTAACTTTGTTAAGGTTCCTATCTCTGCCATATTAGCCGTATTTGAAAGGTCAGAATTCGTTACTGTTAGGCTGGCTAAGTTTTTTGCATAAGATATGCCTTTTACATCTTTGACTGTTACGTCGTCAACAGAAGCACTCGTAATAGACAACATGTCTTCTTTTGTAAAATCATTTTTCCCAAGAATCCCCGCTACGATCGCTTGAAGATTTTTATCGGGCATCCAGTCATCAATGGATTCATCGCTTGCATCTTTAGTAGAGTCTTTAGTAGTCACTTCAGCGGCTTTGTCTGAATCTGCCGTCGAATTTGCAGGCGCAGTCTTTTTATTTTTTACTTCATCATTGCTTTGACTGTCTGAATTTTTTATTGAACTGTCCAATGTGTTGCTGATCGTCTCGCTGGTTTCCTGACTCTGCGATGTACTTGAAACGCTCTCATCTGATTGCTGTGTGGTAGCTAAACTAGTGGCAGGCAATGCCAATTGCGAAGTCAAGATAATCGTCGCTGCTAATAATTTAGTTTTATTTTTCACTTATATCCCCCCATGATTCGTTTAGTTAAAAATACTCTGTACTATAGATAATTCGCTTTAAGCAGTGAAAGAAAAATGGACGAACGTACCTGCTTCCTTTGTTCAAAAAGCGGATTCTATTTTTCTTCAAAGCTAGAATTTGAACTATCTGCATCCCTCCAGTTTAAATTCACTAAAAAACAACTAAAAAATAACTTATCAACCCCTTCGATGGATCAATAATATGGTAGAATAACCCCCTGTCTTTACATGTATTAAGGATTTTTTATTACCTAGTATCACGTATACTAGGTAATAACGAATGAGCCTTGATAATACAGACTTTTTTTAACTCGATTGACGGCTGATGACGGGGTAAAACAACTTTAAACCTATTTTTGTGTCTGTTCTTTTTTCATAATTGTTTCCTTCAAACTAATGCTGTCCGCATCTGTATAGATATCTAGCGTCATCTGCGTAGAGGCATGTCCAAGCAATGCACTGATAGCGGTGACGTTTCCTTGCGCCTCCATACACCTCGTTGCAAAGGTGTGTCGCAATTGATGGAAATGGATGTTTTCCAACCCGCATTCTTTTAATAATTGATGAAAATGATAGGTGATCAGGCGCGGCTCTCTTGGACGCTGATTCTCGGAACAAACATAAGGACCTTGAGCTTTTCTCTGTCTTCGTTTTAACCACTGATAGAGATCTGTTCCGATTGGGATCATTCGAACAGAATTGATCGTTTTCGCAGGCGCTAATAACAACTCTGATCGTCCGTGGCTGCTTTCCTTAGGGATTCGTTGATAAGTATTTTCAATTTTTAATACCCGATTATTTAAATCAACATCGTCCCATGTCAGTGCAGCAATTTCCCCAATGCGTAACCCTGCTTTTAACGCTAACAGGATGGGCAAGCCTTTTGATAGCGGGCTCTTCTTCGCCTGATCCTCAAGTTTCATTTCATCTGTTCGCGAAATTGAACGTACCTTCTCTCTTTTTTTTCTAGGCAGCAAAATATTTTTACAGGGAAATTTAGCAATCTTTTCTTCTAAATAGGCTTCGTGCAGCGGCTTTTTCATTATTTGGTACGTTACATGGATGGTCGATGGCTGCAACTCCTCGTTGATCCACGTTTGGACAAGTGTCTGAATCGTGTCCGCTGTTACTTGATTTAAAGGTATCTTCCCGATAGAAGGAAAAACATATTTATTTAACTTATACAGGTATGTTGCATACGTTGATTTTTTCAGAATGATTTTTCTTTTAGTCAACCAGGTCATACAAAATTCTTGATAGGTTACCGTACTCTCTCCGTTTACTTCTATAAGAGTTTGGTATTTTACTTTCTCCATCATGAGACGCTCTTTGACTTCGGTATAATTTTTTCCATAGATATATCCATAATGTATTTTGCCGTTTTCTTTTCTTCCTTTTTTGTATCGGCCTTCCCAGCGCTGATCTTTTCTTTTATAAATATTTTCTCCTCTTTTTGACATGAAATATTCCTCCAAATTTGACGATTATTCTGACGGCGCATAATAAATGTTTATAAAACGGCTATATCAAGCTATTTTTAATCTTTTTAAATTAAAAACAACTGTTATGTTGATAAAAAATAACCTTTAATGTATACTCAGTTTGTAAGATCAAAGGGTTTTTCTTGGTATACGTGATACCAAGTTATTTTTGTAAAAAAAGCTAGAAGGGTTTTTCTTTAAAAAACGAAAAATCTTTCTAGCTATTTCCGTAAATCTAGACATTTTATAAATATTCGATTGTATATACGCCTATTAAAATAACTAATAGACAAGCATGAACTTCTATATAATTATAGAATTGGCAACCGATTTTTTGTTTTGAATCCTGTCTTGTAATTCGTCAATATTTATTGGTTTCAGTAACAAGAGTCGCATAGAAAACCAACACCTCGAAAGAGTCCATCTCTGCCCGTTTATCCTATAGAGATACCAAACTAAAAAAAGTTAGAAAAACACTCCACGCCATACATTCTTCGGGCGGGAGTGTTTTTTTATCCGTGCATCAATAATTGTCTGATCCTACGACAGTATTCAACTCGTGTGCTCTTTCAATAGGTGTAAACTAAATTTATAAGTAAAAGAAAGAAGGTGCGAAAAGCGTATGAGCTTACTAAAATCAGCAGTAAAATATAGTGCGGCAAAATCAGTAACCGATAAAGCTTTTGGCAAAGGTGCGACGTCAACATTAGTAGCAGCTTCACTCGTCAAAAAAAGCAACGCTCGCGGAAGAAAAAAACGTCAGAAATAATTTGATACGGACATAGAAGGACGAAAGGAGGCTTGTATCATGCGTTCAGAAAGAGATGGCGCCAAAGAAAATCGCCGATCCTTTGATCAAGCGAAGAATAAAGTAGAATTTGAGGCTGCAATTGATAAAAATAGAGAACAGGTAGCCGCTAAAAAAGAAGAAAAGGAAGAGAAACGGTACTTAAGAGAACATAAGTAACTTCCCTCCCCAGTAAAGAAAGAGCCTCTTTTTTTAGGAGTGCTCTTTCTTTGTATTAAGAAACAACGATTCAAAACAAAAATTTAAACTATTTCTGTTAGTCTATTCAATAGTTAAGCAATCCTATGAACGAAGAGGTGTATCAATGAAAAAAATAGTCGTTATTGCCGCCCTATCATTAAGTGTTTTATTCATTACTGGCTGTACAAAGGCTAAAAACGAGACCACAAAAAAATCGGAACCAGCACAGCAGTCTGCTGAGAAGACAGCACCTGTATTCAAAGGGACGTTGTCTGAAGCACCCGTTTTAGACAAGGACACGATCGTCTTAACCTTCAAACAGGTAGAGGCTGTCAACGATCCTGATGGCATTGGTAAAGCATTTAACACAGATGGTGTCATTCTAAATGCTGATAAAAAAACAGTGTCCATGGATCACTTATCAAAGAGAAGCGAGATTGAATTTACATTAAAGCACCCCGCTATCTTGACAAATTCGCTCCCTCCCCAAGTTCCGGGAAATTCGATCCAGCAGATCACTGTCATCACATAATTTCCCGAGGTACTCACAGGGAACACAAAAAAAAGAATTCTCGTTTGAGAATTCTTTTTTTGTATCCACTCATCCATGAACACAGTTATTTCCAGAATCTAGTCAACTCGCCGGCTGGAGACGGATAAGCAAGGATTTGCTTTTTCAGCTCTGCTTTCGTCCATCCGGCGTGCAAAACCATGGTTATCTCATTAATCAAAACATCTGCTTCCTGACTGAGTGCAGCAGCCCCAACTATACGATCGTCGCTTCGTCTAATAACTAGTTTTAAAAAAGCGATCGATTCGGCTTTTCGTTTACTATCCAGCCAGCCGCTTCTATCGATCTCTTCGATACGAAATTCTTCTGGAGCCGCCAACGCTTCTTTCGTGGTCACTCCTACTTGTGCGATTCGCGGTTCACTAAAAATCGACATCGCTGCCAATGGATACTTGATCGGCGCCAAGTTCTTGTTTAGCAGATGTGACACGAGATATTCCGCTTGATAAGAGGCGAATGTCGCTAATTTTGGAACGGCTGCATTTGAACAATCTCCACAAGCAAATATATGCGGCTGATTGGTTTGCAGACAATCATTGGTGAGGATGCCGTGATCGCCGTAATTCACGCCGGCTTTATCCAGCGAAAGCTGTTGGATTCTAGGTATCCTGCCTGCCACATTGTATACCTTTTGTGTGTTGAACGTGTGCCCTGAGGTTGTTTGGACCATCAATTCTTCAGAATCTGTCGGCAAGATTTTTTCTACAGATTCGTTGAAATCAAATTGCACGCCGCGTTTTTTATTGATCTCAATCAATTCCTCTACAAATTCCTGATCAAAATCCTTCAGCGCCCGCTCATTATGCTGCAGGATTCTTACTTTGCAGCCAAAAGCGGTCGCAATAGTAGCAAAGGCAAAAGAAATAATACCTGCCCCGATTAACAGCACCTCTTCTGGTAAGTCCTTCTGAGTCAAAAAATCACCGCTATTCGATACATACTCCTGACCTTCAAATGTAAAGAGACGATCTTCCGCTCCCGTCGCAATCACAAATTGCTCGGCAGTATACGTGATGCCGTCTACTTTGATTTTATTGGGTGAACAAAAAACGGCCTCCCCATAAATCGTTTTAATGCCGGCTTCTTTTAAAGAAAGCTGGTGCCGCATGTCCTCCGTATTTTCCATACTATCTATCCAGTTCATCGCATTGTTCCAGTCCAATTGAACCGGTGTCGTGATGCCCTGCTGTTCCAATCGCTGATTTTGCAGCGCATGCTGGGCAAGGGTGACCAGTTCCTTTTTTCTGGTGCTTCCTGCGTTATAGACCACGCCCCCAAAGGCAGTCGATTCGACCACGGCTACTTGTTTTCCGGCTTTCGCCAAGCCAAAAGCCGCGGTCAAGCCAGCGATGCCGCTTCCGATGACAATAACGTCAACATTCATACTTCATTCCTCCTAAACTGGATCTACCGAGATCACTTTGTCTTCAACCTTTATTATTTTTGAATAGCACGCGATGCCAATTAAAACGAGCGCTGTAAACCACAAGGATTTTTCCCCGTAGTTGCTGGTCAAAATCGTTCCTATCAATCCGCCGCCTGCGAATCCTAAGAGAACCGCTACATACAGCCAACAGTTTTTCCAGCCATCTTTCACACCAGTGATCCCTTGGACTAAATAGTTAAACGCCAATTGGACATTTAGTGTGACCGCGATATTTCCATACAGCATGCCGTCAATTTTATGGAACGCATTGCCTTGCATCCCCGCAAGAAATGAAATCGTCATACATAACGCTCGGATACTTAAGCTCTTGTTTACAGGGGCACAGCCCAGAATGACGATGATAAAAGCTTCGATCAGTAGTATTTCCACTGCCCAAATCTTTTTCTTTTTGTTTCCTGCTTTTTCGATTATTGCTGTCACCATAGCACCCAATCCAAAGCAGAGGATCGTAAAGATCACTGTCTTAAAATGGTCCTGATCCCCTTTCGCGATCGTCTGTCCAAGCAGAATGATATTTCCCGATTGAACCGTACTAAATGATTTTCCAATAAAATACGTATAGCCATCCATTGATCCCGCAGCGATCGCTAATAAACAGGCGATCCACGGTAATTCCAACACAGGATACGTTGGAACTCTTCGATTTTCCATTTCTTCATTCCTCCATTTAAAAAACCAGAAAAAGTAAAAAGAACACTTCTTTTTCTGGTCTTACGAATTTATTCTTTTGGTTGTTTGTACCAGACAACAGGCTCTGGCTTGTCAGGATTCGGCAACGATTCTGCAAATTGTTTCGTGACATTTAGATGATCCGCCACCATTTGAGAAGGCGATGTTCCTAACCATTTATTCAACGACACATCGGAATACTCAGGATTTTTGAATACTTCAACAAAACGAAGCGGTTCATCCCCGGTATTTTGTACATAATGTCCAGCTACGATGGGAACCACGCCAACATCGCCAGCCTTAAAGTCAAATGTGCGGGCCAAACCAGCAGAATTGAAAACAGACATTTTCGCGCTTCCTTGAATATAGTATTGCCATTCCGCAGCTTTCGGATGCCAATGCAGTTCACGCATACCGCCAGGTTCTACTTCAACGAAGGCGGCAGAGATTGTTTTAGCCGCTGGAAAAACAGTTTGATCTACGATTTTAACTTGTCCAGCTTCTGAAACGATCGGTTCCAACGTATCAATATGGAAGGTAAAGGGTGATGGCACCTCCCCTTGATTGCTTGGGCGATTCACACGATCGATTGCTTCTGGTACGTTGGCTTTGAAAATGTATTTTTCAGACTTAGGAAAACTTTCTAGGTCACTACGCTGTTTTTTTAAGTTTGCAGCAACGATATCCGCAGGTGTATGCGCCAGCCAATCCGACACAAGAAACGTATTGTTTTCCGAAAAGTCCGGCTCACTGAATACCAGTAAAAACTCGCAGCCTTGATCCAACGCTTGGATGGAATGTGGAATTCCTGCTTCAAAATTCCAAATATCGCCTGCTTCTACATCGTCAATAAAGCTGCGTCCGTGCTCATCGATCGCTGTCACTCGCGCGTTTCCGTAGAGCATCAATCCCCACTCCGCTTCTTTGTGCCAGTGCATTTCCCGATACGCGCCAGGCTCTAGACTCATATTTACCCCGGCAACATCTTGTGAGATGGGTAATTCACGATTGGTGATCTCACGTGTCCAGCCACCCTCTTCCAATCTTTGATGTGCATCCGAATAGCTGAAACGCAAGTTGTTCATTGTTCCGTGGTCTGTTTCAGGCGGCACCAAAATATCTGGGTTTTCTTGATCTCTAGAATGATTCCGCGGTCCGTGATCGATCCAGCCCTTTCCATCTGTTTCTCTAAATGGTTCATTGTTTTTTTGCATGTTCATATTCCCCTTTCTGTACTTACAAGACTTATTTTAGCGATCTACAGAGGGAATACTTTGCGAGTTTTGTCGGATTTCAAGACAAAATTGACTCAAATGAATTTCAACGAGAGACAGCAGTTGAACATACGCAGGGGAAACGACGCCTAAAAACTAAAAAAGGTCAGGCATCTATGATTGGATGCCCGACCTTAAGTAGAACCAGCGGAAAATATGCACAAAGGACATTTTTACGCCGCGTGTTTCGGAAGCTTAAACGAAAGAACTAATGCAATGATACAAAAGAAGGAAGCCACATAAAAGGAACCATGATACCCAGCGAGTAGCGTTTTCGAAGAACTGGATGTATTCGTAATCAGGGTCATTACGCTGATCATGACCGCAGTCCCTAGCGAACTAGCCACTTGCTTCGTTGTTTTATTGATAACAGAGGCATCTCCCAACTCCGGATTCGGCAGAGCATTCATCCCAAATGTGGTGACGGGCATCAATACCATCGAAATCCCGAACAACCTAAAGGCATAAAAAGTGATTATCAGCGCCATGGGTGTGGTCGCTTGAATAAAAACAAAGAGGAAGGTAAATACCGTTAAGAAGGACATACCGACGATACTTAACCCTTTCGCGCCATATTTATCAAATAACTTTCCGCTTATTGGACTCATAATGCCTAACACTAAAGCCCCCGGCAATAAAGAAAGTCCCGATTCCAAAGGAGATAACGCACGGATATTTTGAATGTACATTGGAATAACCATCTCAAAACTAATCATAGCCATATTCGCAATAGCTAATAAAATACAAGAGATCACGTACTCTTTTTGTTTGAAGGGCTCCAAACTCAAAAACGGATTTGCTAATTTCTTCTGTCTGCGTACAAATCGATAGATAAAGACGCTTCCTAACACGATACTCGCACCTAATAACACTTTATTCGCATGCTTGGCCGAGATCAATGACAAGCCATACAGCAGCAAACCCAAGCCCAAACTAGATTCAATCACCGATAAACAATCAAGTTTTGTCCTCCTGATCGGCAGCACTGGCTGCATAAAACAAACTGTCAAAATCAAAACAACAAGAATGATCGGAATCAACATTAAAAAAAGGACATGCCAATCATACTTTGTCAAAATGAAGCCAGACAAAGACGGACCGATCGCAGGGGCTAAGCCGATAACGATGCCCGCGATTCCCATGATAGTCCCACGCTTATTTTTTGGCGATAAATAAAGCAATACCGTTTGAAAAAGCGGCATCGCGATACCCACGCCAATCGCTTGAATCACCCGCCCAAATAATAGCTGAGAGAACGAACCCGCAATAGAACAAAGAATCGTGCCAGCCAAAAAAATAACTTGCGAAAGACTATACAAGTACTTGGCATTTATCTGATGCAATAACCATCCAGACAATGGAATCACCACCGCCGTAACCAGTAAAAAACCCGTCGTCAACCATTGCACATAATCAGTTGAGACCGATAAATCTTTCATTAACGATGGGTATGCCGTATTTAATAGCGTTTGATTCAGGAACATCGTAAACGACCCCAGCAGCAATGTTAAAAATAAACGCTTTGTTTGTTTAGTAGCCATTTCAGAACGTCTCCTTTGAACAATAAATCAGTAGCATTTATTGAAAATTAAGTCATCTTGTCGTTGTAAACGTAAGTATAAGCGATTCAAAAACCAATCAAATTTTGAAATTTGTCTAATTACACGACAATTTTTCTGGAATGTATTGTTTTAAGCAACAACTCAATTGATGTCCCATAAATAAAGCAAATCAAGTGAATACGTGATAATTAAAATAAAAAAGAATTCTCTATTGAAAGAGAATCCTCTTTTACTAATTGTGTTGATTACGATAGAACACACACTAAGTCATTGAAATAAAATATGTTAGAATCCAGCTTTTAAGGCTGTCCACAAAGAACTATCTTTTGATTCATCTCTCCAACCAGCTTTTACTACATTCTTGTGTTCTTGCAAATCAGTTGTAAAGTTATGACTTCCGGCAGTGTGCACGTCTGGATTAAATTCTCGATATATTTTTACATCGCCTTCCGAAACCCACGTGTAATTATTGTCTGTTTCATGACGCCACCCCTTTTTCACTGCAGCATCTGCCTCAGATTTATTTGTTGTATAAAAATGCTCACCACTATTTGGGTTATAGATACGGTACACTTGTTTTTTTCCTGCACTATCTGCTTGAACAGGTACATAAAAGGCTGCTCTACCATACTCGTTTTTTGGATTCGTTTCTACTTTCCACCCCTTCGCTGCAACTTTGTCTTTCTCATTTTTATTTTTAGTTAGTAGATGATCCCCGTTATTTTTATTATATAAGCGATAGACAGCTGCTCCAAATTTTGCTGTGAAGGTCGTATCGTTATTAATAACAATATTTTTCGGATTGACTATCTTTCCATTCTGGTACCAATCTAAGAAGTAGATATCCTCGATATTGCTTTTATCAGCTACAGCATTTGGTAAATCAGTTACCTTGCTCCCCTTAGGAATATCGATAGTCGTCTTCCCTTGTAAAGATCCACCTTTGCCAGCATTAAATGTCACTTTTACTGTGTCTACTTTCTTGTCTTCAATTGTCAATTTAACTACTTTAGACTGACCGTCAGATGTACTCAACGTAACATCATAAACACCAACATGATTGAAATCTACTTCAGAGAAATCGATAGCTACTTCTGTAGGATTCCCGTTCTTGTCTGTAGCAGAAGCTTTAAAGTCAGAGGCAGTAGGTTGAGGATCACCTATAGTCATTGTATAGTCTGCGCCTTCTAAAGTTACAGGTTGCCATACAAATGTTTCTACATTTTGAGAAGGAGAACCTTGACTTAAAGTTTTAGAATCAACGACAATGTCTCCTAGCGGTTTTTCTGCAGTCCCCATACCGATAGTTTGCCAATTCCCTGTGTAATTATCCCCTTTTTGTATTGCAGGAATATAAAAGCCATTACCAGTGTTATTTTTATCTACCATTTTAAAATTAGGAGAAAGGGATATTTTTTTTAAATTCACAGTGCCCTTAAGTAGACTGTCAGTGTCCGCCACTTTATCATTATTCCAATTAGATAAATCAAGTTCCTTTAACCCTGAGTCACCATCGAACATCCCACTCATGTCTCCCATATTGGAAACATTCCAATTGCTTACATCTAATTTCTCAATATTGGGAAGCCATTTGAGCATACTATTTGAAAGAATCACACTGGAAACATCCCAGTTGGAAACATCTAACTCTGTTAAACGTTCAGAAGCCATAAACGTGGCAAACATATTTGTGACCTTTGACGTATCCCAGTTGGAAACATCTAAGCTGGAAAGTCTTTGATTATAGAAAAAAGTTTTGTCTAAACTTGTAACTTTAGAGGTATTCCATTTGGAAACATCTAAATTGTCAATAGAGGTACATCCATTAAACATATTACTCATATCATTGACATTGCTGGTATCCCAGTTAGAAACATCCACCGTTTTTAATTGATAACATTGATAAAATACACCTACAGCTCTTTCTAATTGAGAAACATCCCAATTTGATGTGTCTACTTGTTGTAAATTATAGTCATTTTTGAATAAAAAACCCAGATCTTTTACGCCAGAAACATCTATGTTACTTCCATTTTCGATTGTGGTTAAGTTATTTAAATCTGAAAAAACTCCGTAACGATCAGAATTAACCCATGCAGAAAAAATTTTCACTGGTCCGGATACAATTATTTTCTCTATAGAATCTTTATTTAATTCAGTCATAGATGCTATAGGCTTACTTAACTGCCCCTCAGATAAAGTAAGCGTTCCATTTTCAAAAGTCCATGAAGAAGTACCGTTTACGCCAGTAAGAATCCCCGCATCTACTGATGGAATTGTGTTTTCATTTTCATTAATTTTTTCTTTATTCGTAGTAGGTTCATCATTTGAAGAATTCATAGTTGATTCTTCAGTTTTTTCAAGCGAGACACTTGTATTTCCAAGATCAGAATTAGTTGTCAATTTCTCACCATTTGTTGTAGCAACACCAGCAATGGGCGCCACTATTTGAGACGTTATTAGAAGTGCGAGTGTAAAAATTTTAGTACTTTGTTTCATATTAGTTCCTCCTACTTTTTATTAATTGAGCTGTTAGATAGAATATCGTCACAACAAAAAAGGTATGAAATGATAGAAAATTAGCAGTGCAATGTTAAAACAAAAGGTGCTGTTTCCGAAAAAACCGGTTCCATAAGCTAGAAGCTATTTACTCAAGTCATTTAATCATTGCTTTAAATTACCTTTTTTCGTGTGAAGTATTTTCTTTATTGAATATAGGCAAAATTATGTGTTGTAAAATACAATATATTTTGAAATCGCTGTATAATAGGACTACACGCATAACTGTCTTTTACTAGAAAATATAATCCTATCTTTTGGGTATTAAAAAATAATTTTTTTTAACTTTATACTCCTCAAATTACTTTCTATAAATCTTTACCTATTTTATGAGTAGTTCATTATTTTTTTCGTATATCAAAAAAAGATTTACGATGAATCGATCCCTTCGATCATTGATAGTATTAAATAAGAGCTATAAAACAAATTTTTGGAGAGCTTTTTACACACTCTATTCAAATATGATGTTTTTGATCTAAGTAAATTATTTTTTACGGTCAACGGTTTATGTGCAATCCTTGTATCCAATTTCAAAACAATTTTATTTCTATCACTTTCTGTACTTAACCTATTGATAGTCGAAATTATTTGGTAATTTTTATTATGTCTAACACTTTTATGTCTTACCTTTGTTAGGTAGTCTGTATATAAGATTATTACTAGTGTTTCAAGTTCTAATTGAACATCATAAAAAAACAGAGAATACTTCCTTTTATCTCTCAATTCTGTATGAAAAAAAATCGATACATCATTCATTAAAATCTTATTAATACCTGTATTTACATCAAACAAGATGTTTCTAAATGGGGCAAAAATAATAGTTCCTCTATTTATCCTTGCATAACGATAATAGATACTTAATCTTTGTGACGAAAAATTTCGTTTCCCATTCTCTACATTTTCTTCTAATACAAATATCAAATTCACTTTTCACTCCTGATAGATAAATTTGTAATATGAAATGAAAACTTCATAAATAGTTTCATGTATCGATTCAGATCATTTGTGATTACTTGGTATTACGTATACTTGGTAATTATTTGAAGAGCACTGATAATATAAGCTTTATTGTCACAAATGACGGCTAATGACGGTGCACAAATTTACTTTTTTTACGCTTCTTCTTTTTTCAAAATTGTTTCTATCAAACTAGTGCTGTCAGCATCCGTATAAATATCTAGCGTCATCTGAGTAGACGCATGACCGAGAAGTGCACTAATGGCAGTAACATTCCCACTTGCTTCCATACACCTTGTTGCAAAGGTATGGCGCAATTGATGGAAATGGACATTTTCTAATTCACATTCTTTTAGTAATTGATGAAAATGATACGTAATCAGGCGAGGCTCTCTTGGATACGTATTTTCAGAACAAACGTAAGGTCCTTGAGACTGCGCTTGCTTTCTTTTCAACCACGTGTGTAAATCTTTTCCAATTGGGATTTTTCGAACAGAATTAATTGTTTTTGCTGGCGCTAATAATAACTCTGATTTCACACTATTCGAATTCTTAGGGAGTCGCTGATAAGTATTTTCAATTTTTAGCATTCGATTAGTAAAATCGACATCCTCCCAAGTTAGTGCTGCAATTTCACCAATTCGTAATCCTGCCTTCAAAGCTAACAGTACGGGAAGACCTTTATCTAAAGAACTCTTCTTCGCTTGGCACTCAAGCGTTTGTTCATCAGCCCGTGAAAGAGCACGTACTTTTCTTTTCTTTTTCTTTGGTAATAAAATATTTCTACATGGGTATTTGACGATTTTTTCTTCCAAATAAGCTTCATGAAGCGGCTTTTTCATTATTTGATATATTACATGAATCGTCGATGGCTGCAGATTTTCTTCGGCCCAAGTCTGAATAAGGGTTTGAATAATATCCGGTGTAAGTTGATTTAAGGGAATTCCTCCGATATAGGGGAAGACATATTTATTTAGTTTGTATTGATAGGTGGCGTAGGTGGACTTTTTTAAGATGATTTTTCTCTTAGCCAACCATGCCAAACTAAATTCTTGATAAGTTGTTGTATTTTCACCATTTACTTCGATGAATGTTTGGTATTTCGCTTTCTCAAGAGCAAGACGTTCTTTAACTTCAGAATAATTTTTTCCATAAATATACCCATACTTTATTTTTCCATTTTCATTTCTTCCTTTTTTGTATCTCCCTTCCCAGCGGTGATCTTTTCTTTTATAAATGTTTTCTCCCTTTTTTGACATGAATTTATTCCTCCAAATTTGACGATTATATTGACGGCGCATAATAAAAGCTTATAAAACAGCTATATGACAAGACTTTTAATCTATTTTCAACAAAAACAACTGTTATGTTGATAAAAAATAACCTTTATTGTATACTTATTTTGTAGAACAATAAGAACTTTCTTGGTATACGTAATACTAAGATTTTTTTTATTAGAATAAAAAAATAATTACATCGACTTTATCCATATATACTTATAAAAATAATCTTTCAAAAGATTTGAAATCAAAAAAACTATCCCCTTTCTACAATTATGGAAAGGATGGATAGTTTATTTTTTTTAAAACTGTCTTGTAATTCGTCAAAATTTTAGATTAACAAAGACTTCATAATGTTAACAACATCTTTTGATGTATCTGTTCGTTCACTCCCTCGTGATATAGCGATTTTTTCGTGTATCGAACATTGCTTGGTCCTCCTTTAAACACAAAAATAGCCTAATCACGACTTAGATGATTAGACTTCGGAATAATATATTACTTCTATTCTCATACTTTACCTCTACAATTTTAAAGAGAGACACTGAAAAGCTAAGTCTGACTTTTGCGACGAAATATTCTCATTCACTATTAAAATATTTAGCATCGAATAATTCGTCCAAAGTAACACACTCAGATTGTGTTATTTTCATAAAAAGATTGAACTTCTAATTCTCCTTGTAATAAGCAGTATCAGGAGTCCCACCTTTTTCTTTAGGAGCGAACAACATTGTTCCGCCGTTGTTTCCCATTATAATCCGATCTTTACTCGAATCCGTACCATCTTCATCTAACCCTTCGGAAGGACTAGTACCTTTTAATCCAAGCATCAAATTCATTCCATTTGGAGCCGGAGCTGGATCAAATGATAAATAAATTACGTTACTTTGCTTCACTGGCTCGTTTAATGTAAAGTGAGTTAATCCTCCCGACCCATCTCCAGATAGCGTAACTTCACCATTGTTAAATATTAATTGATACCCATTTGAATTGGTCCAAGTCCCATTCATGGATCTATAATCACCACGCAATATAGCATTCTCTTCTAGACCAGTAGAATTAGTTTGTTTTTTCAAACTACTTGAAGTTACAGCAAATTCTTTTGAGGAAGTTGAACCCGTAATCACGTTCCTTTTCTCATTACTAGCAATTATTAGGCTAGAACTGACTTTATCACTGGTCTTCTTTGAAGAACTCGAAGAATTGGCTGAGTCATTTGTAGAACACCCCACCAATCCTATAGTAATAAATGCTGTCACTAGTAATAATTTTCTATTTTTCACAAGTATTCCTCCTGTCTAATTTGAAATAGTAATTCTAGTATTATATTCAAAAAAATTTTTAGTCAATTCATGTATCGTCAGATTATTCTAAGGAAATATTACTGTTGCTGATACTCCATGTATTGACCATCTTTTCCTACATGAATATCTGGAACTGCTAATGATAGTGTGCCATCTGTAGTATAAAATAAATAAAGCTTTGCTCCTTGCCAATTGGAAAATTCTTCTCCCGAATTTGATAACTGAGTATCTAAACTTATTTCAGTATTTATCCTTATATCCCTTTGAGGAGTTGATCCATACCCTCGAATAAAAATCTTTTTAGTCGTAGTATTCTTTATTTGGCTTTGTAGTCAGAAACATCGTTAAAATCAGTATCCGCATCGTGATAACTATGGGCTAACCTGACAGAATAAGCATCATCCATTGGAGTAATCAAAATAGAAATTCCACTATGAAGCGACCCTACGTCATTTCCTCTAGGCCTAAAGGTCATGTTTTGATTGTTAGTTACATCTACTCCATAAGGATATTCATCTTTGAGTTGATCGCTTGCTGGCTCTTCAGTACTAGGCTGTTGGCTAAAAACAGTTGTATCACTACTTTTTTGAGATTCCATAGTTTCATTCCTCGGTTCAGGATCATTATTAAAAAATACAATGAATAGCAATATCGCTAATATAATCCCTAGAAGAAAGACAATTGCATAGTTAAACCAATGAGATTTATGCTGTTGGCTTCTTGATTTATTCATGTGGTTCCCCCTAGTTTAAAGTACTCCTTCAAATATATTTTATACTAATCCCCTATACTGAGGAACAATTTAAATGTAGTTAAACGTGACATCGTAAAAGATAGAACAGAATCATCAAAGATAAATCAATCGTTTTTTGTTACATTCGTGATTAAAATAGCGGCTCAGAAAAATATCCCTATTTATGATACGGCTCCCCCGCATTGATCCGAAACGCGCGATAGATCTGTTCGACTAAAATCAAGCGCATCAGTTGGTGTGGATAGGTCATTTTACCGAAGGATATCAGGGTATTGCTACGTTTTAGGACTTGATCACTAAGACCAAGCGAGCCGCCGATAATGAAGACGAACTGACTTTTTCCACTGGTTTGAAGGCTGTCCAAGGTAGCCGCGAAGTCTTCGCTGCTAGGATTTTTTCCATTGATGGCAAGCGCAAAAACGTATTCTTGATCTTTGACCTTGGCTAAGATGCGCTCCCCTTCTTTTTCTTTGACTTGGGTCATTTCGGCATCACTGAGTTTCTCAGGGGCTTTTTCATCTGGAACCTCGACTAAGGTGATCTTGCAATATTTAGACAACCGCTTCGTATATTCATTGATTCCTTGAACAAGGTATTTTTCTTTCAATTTTCCTACTGAGATAATTTTGATATTCATCGTTACTCTCCTTATTTATAGTAGTTTCTTATTTTTCACGAGATCTTTTCCACGGAATTCGTTGCAATGGCTAGTGGAACTAAGTACTTTTCCACGAAGTTATGCACACTAATCACAGGTTTATCCCCAGATTTTCCACTATTTCAGCCTATTTTTAAGGTATTTAGGATGCAAACACACGTTTTCCACCGAGTTATCCACTTTATCCACATTTCTGTGGATAAGATTCTTCAAAGAATTAACAAACTTTTTCCTTAGTTTTCCACTATCTATGTGGAAAACAAGTTTTTTTATCATTTATCTACATTTTCCTACGAACCTTTTTCATAAAAAAGTCAAATCGGTGTAGTAGACTTAACTTACAAAAAAATACTATACTCAATATAACGTAAATCACAGAAGAGGTGGAGAAAAATATGGTAAGAAGAGATATTACCCCAACTCCCAAAAGGTCTCCTGGTTTTTTTAGACGTTTTGGGACGGGTTTAATAGGCGGGATTTTAGGAGCCGTTTTAACAATTGGAATTTTTTATGTGGCGAATGGTTCGCTGCTTTCTCCAACGAATCAAACGAACAGCGGTTCTCCAAGTGCTGGCAATACCAAAGTAAGCAACATGAAGGTGGATGTGAATTCCAATATCACAGAAGCCGCTGAAAAGGTCCAAGGTGCAGTCGTTTCCGTCATCAACCTGCAAAAACAGCAATCACAGGGCGGCTTAGGCGGCTTCTCTGATATTTTCGGCAATGGAAATGATCAGAAACAATCAGAAGGAAGTGACGGACAGCTTGAAGAGGCTTCTGAAGGTTCCGGTGTTATCTACAAAGTAGAAGGCAATACGGCTTATATCGTCACCAATAATCACGTTGTTGAAAAACAAGACGGCCTTGAAGTTCTGTTAAAAGATGGGGCAAAGGTTAAAGCAAGTTTGGTCGGAACCGATGCTTATACGGATTTAGCGGTCTTAAAAGTAGAGTCTGACAAAGTAGCAGATATCAAGCCTGCTGCCTTTGGGGATTCAAGTGCCTTAAAAGTTGGCGAACCCGCTATCGCGCTCGGCTCTCCTTTAGGGTCACAATATGCAAACTCTGTCACTTCAGGGATTATTTCTTCCTTGAATCGTCAAGTGGTTAATCAAAACGATGAGGGCCAAACCGTCAACATCAATGCGATCCAAACAGATGCTGCGATCAATCCTGGGAATTCCGGCGGTCCATTAGTCAATATGGCTGGACAAGTAGTTGGGATCAACTCCAGCAAAATCGTTCAAACGCAATCAAATGTCAGCGTGGAAGGGATCGGTTTTGCGATTCCAAGTAACGATGTCGTGAATGTCATCAACCAATTGGAACAAGGCGGCAAAGTCGTTCGTCCAGCATTAGGAATCACAATGGTCAGCCTTTCGGATCTTTCTACTGAACAGATTAGCGAAATCGTCAAAGTTCCTAGCTCAGTCACTCAAGGGGTCGTAGTCAATGAGGTTCAACCATCTACTCCAGCGGACCAAGCGGGCTTGAAGAAATATGATGTAATCACTAAAATCGATGACAAAGAAGTCTCTTCCGGTGTCGAGCTGCAATCTGAATTGTACAAACACAAAGTTGGCGACACGGTGAAGATCACTTTCTACCGCAAGGATAAGAAGGAGACTACCTCTGTCAAATTAAGTATTGATTCAAATTCATTAAAAACGGCGAAAAACCAGCAAGGCAACAACTAGAAAATCGATCTCAATTTGCAGCCAAACTTAGTATCCACTAGGTTTGGCTTTTTTGATGCTTCAAACATAAAAAAATACTGAGAACCCCCACGGAAGTGCAACTACTTTTTGATACAAAATAAAAAAGAAAACTTAACAAAATACGTTTCTATAAAATCACAAAGATTGCTACCTACAAATTCTTTAATGGCAATGTATCCGTAAGTATATGAATTTCATTTCACAATTTTGTGCTTGAAATCCTTAATTTGACAATCGCTGGAAATAATTTAGATTATGTGGTCTAAGAAGTTAAGTAACTAGCCATATTGAAGGAACTATAAAAAAAGATAGTACAAATATACAGAATTATTCCTGTTTGCTTTCCAATGTTTTGTGCTTTTTTCAATATCATAGCTTGTTTCCAATTAACTGCTAGTAATTTTCCCTATTATTCCTTTAAAAATTTATAACCAACGAAAAAAATAATACGGAAAAATCTATAAACAGAATGAATAGAAAAAATAGACAGGCATTCTCTAAATATTACTCTCTGGTAATTCTTCGGGAGAGGTAATCTGACCTACTTTACGTGCTTCTTACTAATTGCTCCAAAAATTATGTGATTTTCTCTTGTATGACTATACTTATTCCGTGATTGGACCCGTCACCATAAATAGGGGCTTCTCGCTTTATGACATCATCTTGCCACTGGCATATTGAACAAATTAATCACTGTCTTCCATGAGTGAATAATCCCCACAACGGTTACATTTATAAACCATTCAATTCCCTACCTTTTTTTATTTCTCAATTTGCTTTCTAAAGTACTCACTTTTAAATAATAGTTTACTAATTATCTATATTTTCCAGTTTATTAAGATATCGGTAAATGGTCGTTCGAGAGACGTTCCGACGATCGTATTGATCGGTGTACCACTATCTACTAGCGTCTTCAACAACTCTAAATCTTGTTTAGTAAGTTTTCAGGACTCCCACCAAATCTTCCCCATGCTCTCGCTGCAGCACGGCCAGTAGCCGAACGTTCAAAATTTTAGGTTGCGCTCAAATTCTGCGAATGCTGCAAACAAGTGAAACATTAATTGTCCGGTAGAACTCGATTTGTCCATCGTGATATTTTCTTGCAGACTATGAAAACCAACACCTCGATCATTCAACCTGTTTACAATTGAAATTAAGTCTTTCATATTTCTTCCTAGACGGTCCAATCGCCAAACAACTACAATGTCTCCTTCCCGAACAAAATCAATTGCAGTTTCTAAACATGGACGATTACTTTTTGCTCCGCTCATATGATCGGTAAAAATTTTATCACAACTAATTTTTTTAAGACTATCTTCCTTTAAATCTAAATTTTGTAATCCGGTAGAGACCAGGGCGTATCCGATTTTCTAATAAATCACTCCATTCTCAAAAATATTGCAACATAACTTTCAAACGGGATGTTTAAATGAACATAGATTGTGCTACGGGTTTATGAACATTTTTAAGTTCCAATACTTCATAAAAACGAGAAAAAAGAAAGTGTACAGAAAAGGACCATTTTCTGTACACTTAAGTTCTCCTCAATAATAAAATTTAAAATTTCATAGCTGAGAACTTCTATCTTTCTGTATTTACAAACTAATATTCAGGTGCTTGGTAATTGTAACTATCCCTGTCTATAAATGAGAATCTCGAAACTAATTTATAGCAATTTGAATCTCATTTATATTTGTATAGCATGCAAAATAATTTGCATATTACGGCATTGTTAGTTCACTGTTAGAAAAATCGATGTTGAGATGTAACCCCCATTTGTAAACTGTATTTTGCTCATGTAAGCAAATTAATTAGGGACAAGCAGACTAAAAATATTAGTGAGGTGTATACTCTTGAACAAAAAAATTTATAGTTTATTAGGGAAGAACAATAGGAAACATATATCTATAATTGAAATACTTCAAAATGAAGAAAATTGGATTACAATCGAAAAGGTAAGTGAACAATTAAAAATAAGTAGTCGAAGTACTCAAAGATATATACACCATCTAAAAATAATTATAGACAATTGTAATCAGTACAGGGATCTAACTATTCAGCTACATTATGAAAAATTTAAGGGACTTAAATTAGATATAAACGATTTTACAACTGAAATATTAAAGTCGTATATTTTACAAGAAGATGAGAATATTAAACTACTATTCGATATATGCACAACAAAGTCAAAAAATTTAAATAAATATGCTGAGGACAATAGACTTAGTAGCTATGCTGTCAGAAGTTCTGTATTAAGAATAAATAGCTTACTTAAAAAACATAAATTGAAAATTTCGACAAACGATTTATTAATTATTGGTGAAGAGAAGAGAATACGATTTTATATTTATTTTTTTTTGTGGGAAATCACAAAAAATGAAGAGTGGCCTTTTGATTATGTAGATGAAAACAAAATCTATAAATCAATTGAACAAATTGAGATAGATCATGCAATTGTATATTCTAATATTCAGAAGAAACGTATAGCCTATTTTATCGCTATCTGTTTGATTAGAAGTAGGAAAAACTTTAATATAAAAAACATTGATGATTGGGATTCTTACTTAAATTTTTCTGCATTAAAAAATGATAAAGAGATTGCTAGGGAAAAGAAAAAATATCAACTATTTAATGAAAATGAGTTATTATTTCTTTTAGTTGTTATACAGATGAATTTTGGCATGTACCAATCATCTAAAATAAAATCTCGTATTTTAAATTATCATAGAAAATATGAAACAGATATTTATAGAGCAACAAATATGGTATTCGTAGAATTTCAAAAAACATTTTTTTCAATCCCAAAAGAATATATTGAGAGTTTCTACAACTACATTTTTTGTGCACACTTCCAAATTGCAACTCTTTCTGATGTTCTTTTAGATTTTGACAATTACGATGTTTTAGAAACCAGACCTATTCCGAATAATCTAATCTGCAAATTACATTCTTTTATTGAAAAGATGAGAGGGTTTATAAGTAGTAATATTTTTTATATGAATGATCTATTGATACGAAGATATCTTTTAATTTTTTTATTCTTTGAACGATGTGCAACCTATCAGCCACAAATAACATTGGGGATAGATTGTGATATGCCTTTTTTCATAAAAGAACTTTTTAAGAAAAAAATTGTAAGGCATTTCGAAGGGATTTATAATTTAAACATAGTAGAAACTAAAATTAAATCAAAGAAAAGTAGCTTAATCGTCACAGATCTTATGGAAAAAAATTCGTTTCAGGAAAACAATATTTGTATTGTAGATTATTCATTGAAGTCAAATGATTATTTGATGATTGGTAAAAAAATAGAGAAAGTTCTTAAACAAAGTTTGGATTAGAGTCAATAGCTGAGACACTTTTACGAGAGATTTTTTATGTTAAGCAGCCAGTATCTTTTTCTCAAATTCAACCGGAGACAGATATGCTAAGGCACTGTGAATTCTGTGGTTGTTATAAAATCCTTGAACGTAACTGAAAATTTGTCGCCTTTCTTCTTCAAAAGTTTGATATGTTGGTCGTTGGTACACATGTTCTTTCTTCAATAATGTATGGATGGATGAGATATCAGCTCCCCATTTCTGATTCAACCTAGTAGTAGAAAAATCTGGTTCTGTTGCAAAGTTCAATCCTGAAAAAACAACTTCTTGTCTCAGCATACGATCAAGCAGGAATTCCCAATAAAACGTTTATTTCAGTGCAGACTGAAAACCCGAAGAGCGTTCCATATTT
>Ga0160505_100088_pt1 | contig 72176 bp, 42 predicted proteins | sample DIDeMG_FD_108225 | JGI IMG/M metagenome (GOLD analysis project Ga0160505, IMG submission 108225) | Enriched chicken feces microbial communities from UW Madison campus, WI, USA - DID2874_E49_Stillage MG | ecosystem: Host-associated > Birds > Digestive system > Large intestine > Fecal ... | reverse complement strand
TAAACTTTTATACTAATTGATGGTTCCCCGCAACGTACTCGTTGCGAAATCGGTGGGGAGGAGTGGGGAGACAAATGATATGCCAACCGAAAGGAGAAACTGGAGAAACACAAAATGTTGGAATAAGTGCAGAAACTGAGTATTCGATCATGGAATGCTTGCAACCATTTCAATTTCGGAACTAAAAAAAAAAAAGAATTCCCATTGGCTTCAGTTGATCCCTGTTGCTAGTGTTGTGCGGCTGACATGGAAAACAGGTAGGTGCGCTATGTGTTAGCAATGGTTAATACACAGTGCTCAGTGCAGTGTACCTATCAAAAAATAGCTGCATAACTAGTCAAAGTTGGTGCGAAACCAGGAACAAAAGTGGTGTGAAGTGGGCCCAAAAATGTCTGCGAAAAAAGGGTAAAGATGGACGCAAAACTTGCCCTGTCGCCTAAAGTGCTTGCCAAATTTCGTAGACACTCTCTTACGCCAAACAGCAATGTGGTGATTTATGCACAGCTAGTAATTTCTGTTTTCGTCGATTGTACCTGGATACGGCATGGGCTTAAGGGTGACTGCGGAGTGTCTTCTGTCCGCTAGTCAAGCATGCTTCCCCACCGAATCCCCACTGTAGTTTACCTTCTGTACGTCAAAAGTAGGAGAAGGAACCGGAAGACATGCAGCAATGGGAAGGGTCGACAACCACGTAATTGGCAGAACTATAATGGAGATAAATTGCGAAATGAACGGATTTAAACTTTAATGGAAGGTAATCAGTACTTTTGGCTACTAGTCCGTGGAATGCCCACCCCCCATCTTAACATCACCCAGACTGGATAAAGGTGGGGAGCTCACTTGAGAGACCTGAAAAAGGGCAGGTACATATTCCAGATTCGGTTGACAGCACTGGATGCCCGTTCACTGGTATCAGTATGGGCCACCGCAAGTTCGTTAAGATCATGTAAAAAGTCACTGCGGAGTTTCTTAGGAACAATGCCATTCGATAAAAGTGACAAATTGACAATCTCAACAAAAAGCTTACCATCGCACACAAGCTTGTCCTCGTCAGTCTCGCGGTTAACTAGTTTCTCCACTTGATTCAAGGTTTTGAGGCAGTCGATGCGGCGACTTGTAACGTCACTGGAGAGCAGTGCATCTTTGCGCAAGGCTCTATTGCCCTGGTAGAGAATGAAAATAGAGGGCAGGATCGACAAGATGCCAAAGAGTAACTGCTGGGACTTGAGCAACTTGTCGATGCCGTTGATAGCAACTGCACCATCGACCTTGGTCTTTTGAACTTGGATTAATATAGACCGGATAAGCAGTCCCTTAATGATCAGTTTGTAAGGAGTTTTGATCTCTTTCTCGTACTGTGACATCATCATTGTAAGATCTCCTTGTGAAACGGCTTGGTGCACCTGGGCTGGGTCCACTTCCACATTATTGTCTCTCATAAATTCCAACACCATTCTGTCGAGCGAGTCCAAATCCGATTTCAAAGACTCCTTGGATGTGATGGTCATGGTGTTGTCGTCACGTAAGATCGCCAACATATCGCCCACTGGCTTGACAATCCAGTTGTTCCAGAATCCCACCACCGTGTCGACCAAGTTGTACTTTATCCACTCGAGAATTTGTTCACGATTCGTCCATACCTTTGTAGTTGTTTCGGGGCCGTAGTTGACCAAGATAAACAAAAGTGGCCAATAACGAACGAAGAAGTTGGGAGGAGCTGTCTTTCGGGCATTTCCGTTGCTCTTCACGTACGTTTCAATTGTCTCAAGCATTGATTCAATGCCCGATCCACATTCTGGCAAGAGTTGCTGCACTAGAGCAGGCTGAACTGGGAGATTGTTGATGATGAGTCCTAATTTCTGGTAATAGTCGTCCAAATGCTCTTGCACTTGCTCGATCTTACCCTTGATCTCGTCGTCAAGGAAGCTAAGCGGCACCCTGAGCATACGGAAACGGGACGACTTCATGATAAAGTTGATATTGGCATGCGAGACCATCTGGGTAGCAAGTTGGCAGAACGATTTCCAAAGTGCCGAAGGAAGCTGCTTCAACTTCGACTCATCCAGAGCTGTCACCACGGTGTTTCTGACTCCAGTAGCAGCAAAGTGGTACACTCGCACGGGCAATGTTTGAATGCCATAGCAGATCTTGGAGTAGGTCGAGAGTTTCATGTCCGACCAGTAACGTAACTGGTTCTTGGCCACGATCGTCTTGCAGATGATGGAATTGGACAAGTGATACATGGCAATGAGCACAGAGTAACGATTGACCACCAGAATTAACGCCTGATGGGTTTCAGATCCTGAAGAGGCATCTTGCATCTGTTTTTGGTACTTCTTCAACGTATCCAACGAGATTTCGGGAATATGGGTGGCCTTGTTCTTGTCCAAGCCAACTGCATAGTAAAACTTGGAGAAGATATCCTCCACTGAGCCAGGAAGAACCTCAAAGTCCACAGAAGACACAGAGAGGAGGTAGACGCTTGTTTCTTCATTCAAGGCGTTGAGCTGTTGGACCAATTTGGCTGTGATGGTATTGGTTGTTCTGATCAGATGAAGCACCCGGCGAGGCAAACCAGGCTTGAGCAAATCCATGGTGATTAATGGTAAGGTGGTTATAGGTTTATAATAGTAAGTAATTGATGGTGTTTCCGTATTGATTCTTTAATAATTTCGTGCTCTATCCGCAATTTTAGGTGAGAGTGATGTAGTAGCAATAATGAATGTAGACCAAAATGAGTGCATAGTACTCAATACACTATACATGTCCATCAGATCATCTTCAAGAAGTACATATTCAGATGCGTATTTAAAATTGAAAGGAAAGAGCATAATGAAATTAAAATTATTAGTAACTTCTGTTTTTCTTCTATTTACGACGGTAACTGGAGCCATTGCTTGCGACCAAGTAGATTACATAAATCGAACTAATGAAGTTGATATAAGGTGAGAGTCTCATTCACAAATCCCACAACATGCACACGGCAACTTTTACGAGGTACTAACTAGCCAATGGAAGATGCCTGCTGTGTGTGGACCATGGATCTACGAATTGACCACGACTGCTGGTGAGTTAATGAACCAATGTAACTGGTGTTGGTCAGATCATAAAGTTAATTATCGGTTTGCCGTAGACTTTTCTGGCTTAGGTTTAAGCTTCGGAATTATGGCAGCCAGTTCTGTTGCATGGACTCAAACAGGTACTAAGAGTGACAACAATGCAATTTGTGAGGGCCTTTTAACTTCGATAAAGTGAAGGTGGGCAAATTTATTGAAGCTGGTTTATAATTCGATATCCATTTTAAGAGATGAGAAGCTCCATATATGGGAAATGTGGGGGTTTCAGAAGTAGCAAAGCCCAAGTAAAGCATCAAATTACTTTAACCTCGATGTTCACTCTTTGAAGATAATTGAAGATGATGTTGAAAGAGCTTCCTATGAGAGGCATGGCTCTGATAAAGGCTACCCAATGGAGCAATGGTGAGTGATATGCGTCACAGGACAGGTGAAGTCATTGATAGGCAAAGTGAGTGACCGACTATGATGTGTTGAGATTACCATGTAGAAGATTGCTATACACTTCAATCTGGATTCAGTGACCGATGAACTGGCACACTCTGGGTGGACTTCTTCCGAAAAATAAGAAAATTTGGGTACAAATGATTGTGGAATGCTTGAGATGGTGCCATGTTGCAAATGGGCAATCAGTTTACTGGTCGAGATATGACACAGCATAATGAGTTTTTCTAAACTGGAAAGTAATCCTATTGTTTTCTTTCCCGGAGATGAGTGTATACGATCATTTATTCACTGGGATGATGTTAACTTTCGAAACATGTTCAGATGTCGGTGAATCGAGTACAGACCATTCAATGAAAAGTCCCATAATTATGCGTTAGACAGATCGGTGGAGATTGATATGGGGATTGAGATTCTTGAAAGGAGATATAGAAGATCTGGGCAAATCGGAATCTGAAGCTCCAATAATGTTTGGGTGTTTCGAGATTTACTTGCGGAAGCTGTATTAATCGGAGCTTGAAAAATGAGGATCTACTAGTAATTTGCTATGTAGTTAAAGACAAAAGAAGCACGATTTGTTATTGATTGGTTGAAACAGCCTGCTCGAATTCAAATTAGGGGCTCAACGATTGGTATTCCTTTACGCAATTTAATGGTGGTCGAACCTCTCTCTTCATTAAAGTGCCTCGAGGTGGAGCTTCCCGTAAATTCTCTGTAGGATATAGGTCACTTATGAAAAGATCATTAGACATGCCAACATGTATTATTGAAGACTCGGAATTTACCAAACTCCCCACTAATGACAAACTCAAGAACAAAAGACCGAGTGTCTATCCACCAAGAGAAGTGCTTCGTACACATAGCTCCAAGCTGGGGTATGACTTCCTAACAGCATTGGCTTCAATCACTTCGACATCTAAAATGGATTCACAATTCCCTACATATTGTCGCTTCCTTCTGTATTCTAGTCTACTCGTCGTCAGTTTTCTCCAACACACCCAGCGCCTTGATCAAAACATCGATATCTTCATCGCTCCAAATCTTACGGACAACCCCATTCTTTCCTAAGCTCAACGTGGCAAACTCCAACTTCTCACTATTCAAGTTCGAACTATCCACTGTCTTCGAAAGAACTTTAATGGCCAACTCACATGCATCCTTCAACAGCAAATCATCCTTATAGTCTTTCTTCAACAATGTCTGAGCAGCCAGGTTGTTGGCACCAATGGACGTGGCCTTCCATCCACTGTAGTTTCCACTAGGATTGGATGTGAAGAGCTGGAACTGATAGCGGTCATCGTAGCCAGCATAAAGGAAACTCACACCAAACGGACGCAAACCACCATGCTGCGTGTAGCCCTGCTTAACGTCGCACACTCCTTTTATAAGGAGCTCACATGGAATCTCCTCGTTATATGTCTTTAAGTATCTTTGAGCCGAAACACGGGCATGGTTGACCAAAATCGAGGCGTCTGCCGTCATTCCAGCAACTGCACACATCATCTGGTCGTTGATATGGTACAACTTTTCTGCGGAGCCGTCGCTGTCCAAGAGCTTGGATGTGAACTTCTTCTCACACGCCAACACCACTCCCTCGGTGGATAAGATGCCAATTGCCGTTCCAGCGTTAGAAATGGCTTCCTGTGCATATTCGACTTGGTAGAGACGGCCTTCAGGCGAGAAGATGGTCGTTCTGGAGTCGTATCTTCTGGACATTTTGTGGGTTACTAGTATATATTCAAATTGTTGAAGTAGGTGGCGAGGGTGTGTATGTAGGAGGTTTGGATGTTCAGACGGCGATGGCTGTAACATAGGAAGAGAAGAGACAAAAGGGAAATAAGTAGTTGTATGTGATTATTTAAGATTGATTGAGTATTTTTGATACTTTTATCTAGAAATTTAATGAAAAGGCGGCTTTTTACAAGGACCAAACGGTAAGATATGAAGGTACGGCATATAATATATTAATGTAATAACTGTTGAAGAATATCAAAACATGTCAAAGTGTTTAGTGAAGGAGGAAAGATTACAAGGTAATTAATTTAATCTTGTTGTTAGCATGACATTTAAGTTTGAAGTATCTGATCCAATCAGTATGGAATGGAATCCTGATTCTCAATTTGATAGTTTCAACATAAATAGTAGTGGTCGATACTTCAATGAAAGATAATGAACATTATATTTATCCACTCTTAAGTCATTTGAACTTGACATATTGACGATTATTTACCCTTTTCATTTCAATGACCATCACTTGCTCCAGATGCAACAGTACTGTATATAAGTCATTTCCATACATTAATATCAACATCCATAATGTTCGAAAAGAGCAAATTGCACCCCAGAAAATCGAGATCCGAGTGATGAATATTCATTACTGTGATAATCCTGGAATCTCTCCAACTTTTAATCTCCTCTAAGTGATTTATCTTTACAACCCTTGTTGCACCCGTACACCATCACAATCAAGGTCTATAACTCACAGATCAAATGATTACTCTACATTCTCTACAGATGCTCTATAATGAGAATCTTTGTCAGCTCTCAAAATTATCCTATCGGGTATACACCTCCGGCTTTTCCATCTGTTTACTGGCCCCTAGGTCCCCTACGAGAAAAGTATGACCAGCTGTTTCTTTATTACTCGACTGATATCTGGAAGTTTACAGTATACTGGTCAATGATTTGCTTTGCTACCGTGTATACATTGGTCGGCATCTGTGCATGTTTTAATATAGTGTTCAAGGGCTTGAGGCTCCGAAGAATCACCAACGGAAAACGTTCCTTTGGAAGAAAAGCTGTGACGGTTGCTGCGCTATATATACTGAGTGGATTATCGCAAGGTTTTATTGTGGGTGCTATTGTCGGGCTAATGTTACAAGCCATTTATCGTGCTGGATCGTTATCGATGAGTACGTGGATTCCATTTTGCTGGGGGTTTGCTCTGGTTTTATATCATATTTGTTCATCTTATTCATTCAGTCTGATGATAATGTGACCCAGTCAAATCTTAAGTTCACAGATCCTAGATTCATGATTAGACACTTGAACTTTAAGATCTTTTTATCCATGAAACTTGAAAACATTTTGAGTTTGAAAGCAGAATTGTTTTGGGTAATGAAATTGGAGCCTGGACTTAGTGAAAGGTTGGGCTCAAAATGTTCACCTGTTGTTTCCAAACACTCTTCTTATCGCTAAATCGATCCAGTCTGGCCATCCATTTTGAGAACCTTCCTTTATGACCATGTGCGGCTCTGTGAAGTTATGAAGTAAGTCATGGTCCCAAGGAGCTCCACGAATGGGATGACCTCTGTGACCGAATCTTCTAACCCATCTGGCCAAGCAACAAGGGACTATCGCCTACAAATTTCGGGATAGGCCAAATCCTCCTGGATGCTCTTCCGAACATTTGCGTCAATAGTATTAAGTATCCTCGAAACTCAGATCTTATTAGTCCGGGAAAAAATCCGGGTTCCTGATATAGTCCGCATAACTACGTGTTTGCCGATGCAGACCCACCTATTGTGTGACTTTACCAAAAAATGATGCTGGTGCATTTGAGCGTTGTACTGGAATTCTAGCTCTTATCTTTTCAACACCTTTTTCCATCAACAGGGGTACTCTGAATGGATATCTTCTTATCAAACATTGCATAGTCGCAATTTATTGTGAAACCAGGAGTACATACCTAATAAGCGTCGCTCGACGCTACTTTTTGTCACGATGTCTCTTCATCGTCTATCAACTGATCCCTTATTGCTTCATATACTAGATTCAAATTTACAGTATTTCAAAGGCTCCTCTATTCATGGAGCCAACAATCTACTAATTTGAGCCGTAAATTGTTCTCCCCATGATGCTCTCGCCAATTCTTCTACAGTCAAATCCATCCACCTACTTGATTCCCGTATCCCACTACCTGAGCATGCATCTCCGCAATTTTGACAAACTCAAATCCAGCGGAATTTACTAATCGGAATTGATTCCTCAGTCTATGGGAGTAACCAAACCTGCACAAGCTTAGACATGTCCGGACATGGTTCTCTACAGTTGTACACGACCTGAATTCATACTAGCCTCGTAGTTGTTAGGCTTAGTGCCAGCAATGATCGACATGGATGACTTCTAGGAAATTGAGTGCCAGCCTTGTTGCCAGCCTTGGTGCCAGCCATGGCTACAATTTCCATATGGAAAATATTTGTACGCGTCGTGAATCAATTGCAATCCGTCAAAACTTTGATCAGCCTCCCAGTTTCGGTTATTATCCAGAACAATAGCATTCAGCATGCTAGCGAAAAATTAGTGGGGGCCAAAAATATCCCAAAAAACACGAATTCTCTCTCAAAAGGATGTCATCCTGAATACAGAGCGATCGTTCCGCTCAGTTAGGCATTTCTGCTACTCGATGCAGCAAATCCACCTACAGCTCCAGTCTGCAGCCAATCACGCCAATTGGGATGCCAGGCCTGCACAAGAGTGGAGACTACAGACATCCCTTTACAGAATGATTCACCAGGTTAGTTTATCGACCAAGGCTTGATATTTCAACAAAACACAATCGTTAATCATCCATCCCACACCAATGCGCAATGATGTCAAACGTGACCTTTGCCCTCACTTTACCCTTGTCAGATTTGTTCCTCTGTCATTGATTCTGCATATACTCCATGCCACTCACTTGATTTCAGCTATCTCCACTGGCTCAATATGGCACATAACCGGGTGTCATCCGAAAACTACCTGAATAGTAGTAAGTTCTGACTCACAATTCTGGGTGATGACCAAAGCTTCTAGAACCACTGTACCTTCGTCTCCACATTCTTGGGGTCCCACAAAATAATAACAAGGCTTAAAACTTCTCTCAATGCACAGCTATGGGCAAGTCCAGAAAGTGCTTACCGGGAACGCCCTGCATTAACCGCGATTGACAAAATGAAGTTAAGTGTTGGTGCAGATTAATGCCAGCCCAAGTCGAGCTAAATTTGATGTTCACTATGAAAACCTGACCTGCTGCAGGAAAACGTAAGGCGTGGGACTGCAAGACCAGCCTCAACATAATGCAACCCGGTCATGTGCAGTCCCTATTCAAGCGGATGGCACATCATCAAAATCTTGCACATCCAACTCTTATTTCGTTTTCTTCGTCTGTCATTTTTCAGCCTGGTTGGCACCCCTTGCTCATTTGCCCATTCATAAGTGTCGCATCTGCTGCTTCCTCTGTTTCGTGACCTCGTCGCGCTCCATTTTCCCGTCGTGCGCAAAGCTTCCCCAGGTTTGCTCTTATCGCCCACCAGCTACACAAATGTCTCTGGTCCAGCTGCGTTCATCCAGTCCTGCCAAACAATTGGCATCCACCATGACACTAGATGCTGATGCCCAGATACCTATTCGCGTTCCATTACATTACAACCCTCCCCTTCATGAGCCCACTCGCAGAAACACAGACTTGAGAATCTTGGTTCCAGATAGCGACCTGGAATCTCTCTCTGGCTTAGCGGATGCCATAGTTATGCAACCTAGCTCCCTGAGCTCTCTGATTACGTCTATGGACTACGAGAAAATTACCCAGTTGCCCACGCCAGTCTTGACAAATGGTCTGTTCAAGAATTATCAACTAGACATCCAGAAGAGAGCTCCCGCCACCAAGGGCAGCGGTGTCCACCCTCTGAATGGACCCTTCCCTGCTCCTACGCGTGTTTTGTCGGAGTTTGACCCTGGCAGGACTTTCACCAGTCCTACCGAAATGACTCATACAGTTGGTAAGGTTAGACACATATCCAACCCTCAGCTGCTTCCTAGACGAGCTACCGAGATTCCCCTGCCACCGCTTGATGTTGATATCTCATTCAAGGATCAGGAATTTCATGCACCTCGCCTAGGGGTGTCTTATGTCTTTGACGACGTGATTGGCTCCGGAGCTTTCAGTACTGTCGTCAGCGCCCATTCAACTACTGTCACTGCCCCTCAGATTGCAGAAGTTGCTATCAAAATCATCACTGTCCCCACAAACGACGTGTCGAGTGTCTCCAACTTCCGTCTGTACATCTGTCGAGAGTTGGCCATTTTGCTGCATCTCCATCACCCCAGCATTGTGCAGCTTCTAGACTACGATATTTCTCTTTCAATCTCGTCAAGGGAGATCGAGGAGCTGTTCCGTGATGCGTCGCAGGCGACGCCTCCAGGTGCAGACATGTACGACCTCTACAACATGAAGATGTCCAACAAGCAATATTTCTTTCTCAGCTATTGTCCAGGAGGGAACTTGCTTCAATGGCTTCTGAGGAACCATAAACTGGCCAGTGGCACTGTTCAGTTCTGGAAACTTATGGAGCGTATAGTGGCGGAGTTGGTTGTCGCCATAGGATTCTTGCATGCCAACATGGTGGTTCACCGTGATATCAAACTTGAAAATATCTTACTCAGTGAGACGTTTGCAGACATCTCGACGAACGCAGTAAACTCTCAGTTTTCAGCCCTTGCATCATTGACCTCATCTTTGAGCGTTTTGACAGACTTTGGTCTTTCCAAGAAACTTGAGCTGCCTACCCAGCTTTTGTCAACCAAGTGCGGGTCACAAGACTATGTCAGTCCTGAACTTTTCATGGGAATCAAATACGATGGAAAGCTTTTGGACTCGTGGTCTCTTGGAGTGGTCATCTATTCCATTTTGGAAGATAGGCTTCCCTTCGATGCCCCACCATTGGAGTATGCAAACACTCAAGGTGTGTCTCCATCAGTGTTGAAGAGAAGAAGAAGCAGAAACACTCCTGCTCATCGCATTGCCATGATTGACTGGGATTGGTACCGGGTACCTGCTGTCATGAAGGACGAGTCGTTGCCTCAAGAGGCTAAGGACATCATGACGAGGTTGATGGATTTGGTTGAGGTATTTTTGGTCCGCAAGGACAAGAGAAAGCTGGTGTCTCAAGTATTGGAAGATGACCGTTTTGTATGGGTGAAGGACATGTTGCCCGAATCGTTTCTTCGGGCAAAATGAGGGGAGTGATCTTCTAAGATTTCGCTGGCAGATATACTGATGTCGGCGATTTTCTTCACAAACTGGTAATCTCACTTGGTGCAGCCACCTGTGGCCCAATGCATCCATCTGTCCGTTGCGATCGCTGTGCCCACCACTGATAAGCACCAGTCGGGCACCCCAAAGAAGTTAAATTATCCATAAGTGGCTTTCGGGTCAAATTTTGCTTCAATGCCTTTACAATCGTCGCCAAATTCTGCTGGCTCTGGAGATTGTTTTCAATGTATCATTAATGTATTCATAGTGTGAAGGCCCAGTAAGTTCCATACTCACTCAAGAAAGGGTAAGAGGTAAAAGTGCAAATAACGAAAAAATCGTTAAACATCCGTAATAATTGTGAAAATACTACAGAAGGAAAGTCACAATTTCATATCCATCCACATTTATATTCATCTCCCATTTTATCCTTCCTTCAACTTGCCCCATACATTTTATTCTGCTAATAGCGGAGTAGATTTCTATTTCATCCTGCATACAGACTGAAGGTGTCTATAACCTCACCAACTCAAACCTTCACTACTTACCATCTTCTCTACTACCGGCACCTGCCACTTTCCTCATTAGCTGTGCTTTGCCACAAGTCTGTGACACCCTCTTCTCGTCATATCATCCATTCCCACGCCCCAAATCTCGGCGCACGTGACTGATTATGCCAGGAACAAGTGTGTCTCCACAGCCTATAACCGCCGCCAACGGAATCAATCTGGCACAGATATCAAAAGGAAAACTTCCTGAGCTTCCTCATATCACCAACAATATAGTCCCTCTATCTAATGTATTGAGATTCTATACCCAGGAGGCCTACAAGCAGCTCAGTCGAGTGATTGAGAATTTGGCGAACACCAGGACGTCCGAGAGCGATATTGCCCGAAAAAAGAAGTTTTTGGAAGTGATCATTCTGCTTCGGCAAGACTTCATCAAGATTTACACGTTGGTCAAGTGGGCTCAGAACGCTAAGGATGTTTCGAAGTTGATTGACTTACTTAATTGGCTTCGAACACAAGAATTCTGTTTCGACAATTTGGGATATGGTCTCAACGAGCTCAACTCGTTTTCTGGAGCAAAGTTGCCAAACTCTGACATCTTGACCAGTTTGGAGGTGTTGGTGAATGGCAGGCCCCAGTTGCCCACCTATAACTACATTGCCAAACCTAAGATCTCGGCCGAGAAAACTTTGGAAGTGATTCGTGACTTAAACTTAACACTCCTGGCTCGGATGGCGCTTATAAATGACATGCCACGGCGTTTCTACAATAACTACGAGGTCAGAGACGGCCGTGTTATCATCACTATACCCAACGAGTTTCAAGTGTCCATCACCGTTGCCAACGACCTAATCATCGATGACGACAAGGATTACTACAAGTCTCCATTCTTTTTCATTGATTTTGCCTTTTTGTTTGGTATCAACCCAGATACCTCCTTAATCACATACAAGGATGCTAAGGTAATAACGACGCTACCCAAAGCATCCAGAGCCAAATTGGAAAGCGTCGTCAATGAGGCACTTCTCAAGCAATCCTTGACAGGTCTCTACGACGTTTTGCACAAGTATGCTGTTTCCTTCAAGTTGTACTTGATATCTAGACAATTGCGTGATTTGTCTGTTAATAGTAAGTGGAGGAACAACCTTCAGTACAAGTACAACTCGTCGCTCATTATCATCAATTACTGGTGCAACCACTACTTATCACGAAACTGGAAGTCATTTATCGAGATCGGAATTGACAAGCTGTACAACCTCAACTTCCGATGGTTCATGAATGGAAAATATAATCTCAACCATGATATTCAGGATATCAGCGGAAACTCCGACTCGGAAGATGTTGATGATTTGACGGTGGATTTTATCTTGAATCTTATCATTAACAAGCACTCAGAGATTCTCATGGCCAAAATCCACTCTCAACTTGCTTCCATGATTCCCGACGATTCGATTTCCTTTGTCAATCCATATCAGCTACTTATTAAGCTCACTCCCAGAAAATCAACTTTCTTGGCAATCAATCCTCTCACTGGATTCTTTTATTTCATGGATCCGTCTCCCTTAGAAGTCCTAACGCAGAACAGGATCAATAGTCAGCCCGCCCAGGTCAAGAACAAAAATTTTGTGAGTGAGCAGGACATGGTTAACAACGTCGTGAAAAATTTGATTCAATTGAGACTTGATACATTCAACCTGGCGCTCAATACAAAATTGGTGACTTCTGAATGGATTGCCAATGACTTCATCAAAATTAACGATTACGAAACAGTGAAACTTTTCAACTTCATTATAGACGAGAAGGCTACTTCCTCCAACAAGATTCAGTTTTATAGATGCCGTAACTGGCCCTCCTCGTGGTTCCTCATCAACATGATAAGTGGGTTGACCTCGAAAGTCTACTGGTGGGTTGCCCGACTCAAATCCATTAAAGGTGAGTGGAAGATTCAATGGGTGCAGAAGTTGAAATTTGGCGGGGAAGAAGACTTAGATTATGAGTTTTTCAACAATCTTTCGAGGTCTTGCTCTAATATGATTGTGGATCATATGGTTGTGGAAGAATTACTCGCTCGCAGAATCAACTACGTGAAGGTTGATGACTCCACTACAATGGATCGCTTCAATTTATCTCACGATCTTCAAAACACCTCTGCCAACTATGAAACTGTGATGGCTTTACACAACACGGGCAAATTATTGCCGATCTCAGTTTCAAGCACCACATTATTTCTTATTGTTCGTCTCACAACAGTCGACAACGCTACAAAATTGATCTTAACTTTAAGCGGTTCTCTCAAGAATATCTCATCATCTGACGTGGAGACCTTCAGCAAATTTAACGTTACGATTCAACCCGAAAACGATACTTTCGAATTGCTGACGTCAGTCGACCTTTCCAACAAGATGTCAGAAAACAGCGATAACAGCAACCCTGTTTCGTTGTTAAATGAGTTGTTTGATAATATGGCCAAGGTGAATCTGTTGATCAAGATGTTGTACCAGCTCAAGAAAACAAACATTCTGGTGACTAATAATTCTGCCAATGACATCACTTTCGATATTGATCCATTTTACAAACCCTTCCATTTGCGTCTTCCTGAAGGCAAATCTGGCTTATTAACTTTAACTTCCAGCCCAGAAGAAGATCAGAATGTGCAATTATTAGTTGCATTTATCAACCAGCGAATTAGTGAGTCACATGAAGCGCTCGTCGGCTCCATCAAATATCTCAAGGAGTACGTTCCGATAATCAAGTCTGTGAAGAAAGTCAAGGATATCCTCAAGTTGAATGATTCGGACAGGCTCCCCAATAAATTGCAGCGCTTGCAGTTCGATGTCAAATTCCAGAACTTGAATTTGATGCAGTTCATCTTCCACATTAACTATGTGAGCACATCCTCTTCTAAGAAGGTGTTGAAGGATAGAATTGTTTTCTCCTTAACCTATAAGAGAAATGCTTTCGAGAAGAACCGCCGATTGTTGGTGAAGTTCTCCATGAAAGAAAATTTGAATTCTCATAATTTGAAGTACAAGAAGTTGTTTGAGTCTGTGTTCAAAGCCGCCGGTGAAGTTCAGCAAGAAAAACAGAAGGAATATAATAAGATTGTTTTGATGAAGCTCAATTACGACTTTTTGATTGACAACGGCCTTTTGGAACCATTGATGGCAAAGGTTACGGAGTGCTTCTTGCAATTTCTCAAAAATGAAAACTAAATGATAAATGGATTACGCCGACCAAGTGCTGCGGTCCGTGTTCATCTAGAATGTATTATAATGCCATGTAAAAACTTAGTTAGCAACAGTGCTGTAGGTACAAGCAACAGCAAAGAAAGTAGCCACTGCGACAGCAATTCTCACGAGCCATCTTTCGGCCCTTCCAATATCGTCCTTGCAAAGAACTAAGTAGAACAAGCAAGGTAAAATGATACATACAAGGAAACAGATTGAAGATCCCAAGATACCAATGATTTTGTCGAACTCTGGGATCAAGATAGCCACCCAAACAAACACAGCATTGACACCGACTCTGACAAGGAAGCGGCCCAATTCTTTGGTGAAATTCTTAAACATGCTATCGCCTTCAACAATAGTATCGAGTGAGAAGATACCATCCAAAGTGGAGATGATGGGTTTAGCATTCAATGGAGTCTTTGCAAGGGGAACAATACAAATGAGTCCACTGATCAATGGATAGATCCAGGAAGGATATCCGGCAGTCTCTAACAAAAGGCTGGTTACCTCATTGCTGCACAAGGAGCCAAACATGAGGAATCCGATGATTGCCATGGAAGAATCGGCTAAACAAGTAATTGAGTATGTGGTGAAGAGGGTTTTGGTAAATTTATGTGGGTGTCTCATATCGGACTTCAAGTTTGGGAAGATGGCATGGCCACCAAATGGAGCCATCAAAATGCCAATGCCAATGAGCAACAGCGAAAGGTCGGTAGGCCACAAATTTGTGGGCATGACAGCAATGAGTGAACCTGGCGATGTCAGCTTCAAGAGGCCACATACAAACACCAACACAATTATGGATATGGTCGACATAATTCCAAACAAGGAGAAAATGGACAAAATGGGCAATGGCATGAATGTGAAAGGAGTCAACACAAAGAATGCAACAAACTTGAATCTAGTCTTCGTCCATACCTCCTCATCGCCCGCAAGAGAATAAAGCGAGTCGGAGAAGAGGAGAATCAACGAAACACCCAGTCCCAACAAGTCAGTGGTAAACAACAAAGAAATGAGCAACTTGGCAATAGATCCATAAGCTGCGTGGCCCAAATCCGCATACGTCATCAACGTGCTGTCAGTATCCAAAGCTCTGGACAAAAGCGTAGCAGTCCAGCAGGTTACCAAACAACAGAGGAGTAAAATGGGCACTCCTAGCACCCAACCACTATTGAGAAGTCCCACAGGAAGCGCCAAAAGTCCCACACCAATCAAAACATTGACAGAGTTGAGAATGGTTTGTGGAGCAGTCGATTGACCTGCCACCATGGTCACCACATTACCGTTCTTGTCCTCAACCTTCTTCAAACCGAAATGTGACGCGGTGCTGGCGTAAGAGATGCTTGAGCGGATTGACAGGAATGATTTGGCAGGAATGACCCTCTTCTGCGGAATTGGAATACCTCCTGACGTCGAGCCCTGTCTGGAACGACTATTCTGGAGGACGTTAGTGATATCATCCTGGTAGAACACTTCATTGAATGGAGAAGGTGCACCACCATAGCCGGAGCCACGATACGAGTGATATTCATTCAAAATGGAACTCAAGCGTTCTCCGTGGGACGAAGGCACCATCAAACCAGGGTCGTACAATTCGTCATCAGCAACATCGTCATAAGGCAGAGACCCAGCAAAGAAGGACCGTTTTTTATGAATATCCGGATCAAGTTTCAGCACAGCAAACAGCTGGGCTCTGGTGAAAGACGAGGCAAAGTTATGTAACGAGTTGGGTCCCCGGAACAGCCCGATTGGCTGATCGAGAATGGATTTTCTTCTATTAAGAAGAAACGACGACTCACCTGCCTCTTCGTCGCTGTCAAATGCGTTGGACATGACAGGCACGGGTTTTCTTTCGTGAAATTCGGAGGATGTGACGGCTTCTTTGATGAAAAAAAGGCAGAAAACACTTTAGAGTAATCGATGGTAAGAAGAAATCGGTGAGCAAAAAGACGAGAGAAGGTGTTGTGTCTTATCTCTAGCCGGAAATAGTAAGTGAGCCGCACGAGGCTAACCAAACATGGAAGCGGGGTGAGGGATGAAACGCTGTACATTATTCGGAGATCAAGTTTAAGATTCCGAGAATCTCAATAGTCAAATTCCTAATAATTGAGTTCTTTTTCATTTTTAACTCCATCTTCTATGTAATATCTGGGGTAAAATCATCGGAGAAACATGGTGTTCTAACTGCAGGATAAACAAACTCTTAGATCAACAAATTGCGAAGTTTTCCAGTTGTTCTGCGCTGATAATATACAGGATGTTTGATTGCATCGATACCCAATTAGGTGACACACACGTCAAATCACGTGTGTTATCACGTGGAATGTCACGTGTCGTATCACCAGGTACGATTGGGGCCGTACGTTATCTGTCACCTACACAACCTTTTCTTCACAATATCGTCAGCATCCATGATTCATCGCTTACTGACGGCGGTTGTCACGTTTGTGCAGTCATTTTTCCTACCCGAGCATCAGCTTCTGTCGAGCCAGAAGTGGGTTTTGGGACTAGTGAATTTGGCTACTGTGGTGATCTTCTGGGTTCTGTCGTCGTTCCTAATCAACGACCTCTTTGAGACAAATGTCTACCGCAAACCGTTTTTCATCACATGGATTAACACTTCTTGCTTTGTGTTTTATTTCATTCCATACTTGCGCTACAAAAATCTTTCCGTGGTTGGTTTTATAGACCTCCTTAAGCAGGATTACGAGAAGTGCAATTATCAGCGTATAGTGGACGTGGAGTCGGTGCCTGTTTCTGCCAATGAGTACGGAGCATCTCAGGATAATTTGGTGGATTCGGAGCCAGAGACCCAGTTGGAAATGGACACAAAAGATTCAGATGAGGAAGTTCCCGTATACGAGACCGTGAAGTTATCACTTCAATTCGTTATGCTCTGGTTCTGTGCCAACTTGGTCACGAACTCATCGCTCTCGTACACTTCTGTTGCATCGCAGACGATTTTGTCGTCCACTTCGTCGTTCTTCACTCTTTTGGTGGGGTACTTGTATCACATTGAGAAGATCAACACCAATAAGATCGTGGGCATCATGCTTTCGTTTGGGGGTGTGCTTATAGTAACCAGAATCGACTCTTCGGACTCATCACACCTTCCTGAGGGATCCACGCCACTCCTAGTTCTCTGGGGCAACTTGCTAGCACTTTCTGGTGCGTTGATCTATGGTATTTACACCATTCTTTTGAAGCATAAAATCACAAAGGAGAACTCTACAACTGAGCGTGTTTTGGACACCCATCTCTTTTTTGGGTTTGTTGGACTCTCGTGCCTCCTTCTTCTATGGCCGGTGATCATTATTTTGCACTTCACAGGCGTAGAAGTTTTTGAGATTCCGCTGGGAGCTCATGTTCTTGGGCTATTGACGATGAATGCGTTGATTACATTCATCAGCGACTTCTGCTGGTGCAAGGCAGTGTTGCTCACCAGTCCATTGACTGTGACGGTGGGGCTTTCGCTTACGATTCCATTGGCGATGGTAGGGGATTGGTTCATCAAGGGTTTTCATGTGAACTTGTGGTATTTATTTGGTGCGGTCATTGTCACGTTGGGGTTCTTGGTCATCAACAAGGATGAGAAGGAAGATTTTGTGAATGATAATTAGGTGAGTGAACGGGTAATTCCGGATAATAGACAGCAGATTAGAGAGGTAATGTGATGGTTGTAGTTTATTGGAGGAAAATAAGAGTAATAGTAAGTTCGCACAAGTTCTCAAAAGTTAGTGAGATTCGTAATATTCATGCATTAATCAATACCAGAAACTACAACATTATGATAGAAAACAAAGCTTTAATCCAAATATGTATAGTAACGTACATTCAACATCACTTAACTTCAATCTACCCGATTATTCGCCGTACTCCTTCATCACAAGATAAAGCCTTCACTTCTGACCTACAACCGGCGTGCACACAGCCGTCAACCTTTCATCACTCCAAACTAGCTATGTTCTTCTGGAATGCCTTCATTGGCCTCGTTGCGCTTCTTACAGTAGCAAAATGTGATATTCTTCATGCTTTGGAGCTAGATTTGGCCGCCATACAACTGCCGGAATCCATCATACAGATCACCAACGCCAATCTACTGATCATTTCTCGTCCCGACAGAGACCACTTCACTCTTTTGGTTTTAACTTCATCGGACGAAAAACACAATTGTGAAGCATGCTTGCAACTTAAACGAATCCTTCCTCGCGTAGTTTCTGTGTGGTACCAGAACTATCCAGCGTCGCAGTATTTGTACTTTGCAGAAGTGGACATTGTTGATCGTTCTAATGTGGACATATTTAATCACCTCAGGCTTAGGGAAGTACCACAAGTGTGGCTTATTCCACCATCTAGCATTGCTGCGCTTCACGAAAAGCAAAGACTCAAGAAGTACGATAAGGAAGGAAACGAATACTTCGAGAATTACGACATCTTGCAAGAGCCACATGCCCAATTCAGCATCCCGGACACTTCCCTTGATGACCAGGTGTTTAAATTTGCCGATTGGCTTGCCATTGGCACTCTGAAGCTGATTGTGGTCAATCAGGAAAACCCTATCAAGAAGTTTGGTCTTACGTTTGGAGCCACGCTCGGAACCATTTTGTTAATCAAGAAAAGAGGTCCCAGTTTCATTACGAATACTATTACCAAAGGTAGGATTTACCAGGTGGTGCTGATTGTGATGTTGTTGCTCATTTTGGGTGGATATTCATTCACTACCATTCAACAGGTCCCATTCATCGCACAGAACGACAAGGGCGTCCCAATTTACATCAGCGGAGGTCTTCACTATCAGTTTGGCGTGGAGATGCTACTCGTGGCTTTTGTCTACTTCTCCCTTGCTGCTGCTTTGGTGGTTTTAGTCTACTTGGGCAACTACAAGGTCACTGACATTAGTGCAATCAAAACCGACAACACAAAGGCGTTGATGCAAATTTTAGCCGCCGGAGTGCTTTATCTCCTATTCAGCTGGCTCACCAGTATCTTTTTAAGAAAATCACTGGATTACCCATTCCCGTTGTTGAAGGTGTTATAATGGGCATCATGGCTACGTCCTGCAGGAACTGCTCCACGTCTCAGACATTCCTCCACCATTTGATTCTGAACTTTAGACCATGACTGAGTTAAATAGACGGGCTCCAGACGCGCATCCTAGCAAAAAGCCAAGACTCATCACGGAGTTCTTTGCGCAAGCCACGCAGAAACCAGCGAAGAAGAAGTCTCCGGTGAATGTTAACAAGTTGAAGATGGACGTTACTGATCGGGAAGTTGCAAAATCCATAAACAACGCTGGAATTGCAGTGAAAGAAGTAGAGAAAGTGTTTAAGGAAACAACAACATCGGTCAATGATTCAGCCGATGCAAGTGCTGAACCTAACCTGGAGTTGGAGGAAGAATCTGTTACAGAATCCACTACTCCAGAAGTGGCCGACGATACAAAAAAAAAAGATTACGCAGAAATTTGCGCCCAGTTCAATTTTAATAAAGAGGAATGGATAAATTCACTTGCTCCGGAACAGAGGCAGTTGCTCACACTCGAGATCAACACCATGCACATCTCGTGGTTAGCAGCTCTCCATACCGAATTGACAAAGCCGTATTTCCTCAAACTCAAGAGGTTTTTACATGCTCAAGCAGGTAAAACGGTGTTTCCTCCACCGGGTCATATTTATTCGTGGTCACATTACACCCCACTTCCTGAAGTTAAATGTCTAATCTTGGGCCAGGATCCATACCATAACTTCAACCAGGCACACGGGTTGGCATTCCTGGTACTAGAGCCTACGAGACCACCTCCGTCACTCCTCAATATCTACAAAACTTTGAAGATTGACTTTCCATCATTTGAGATTCCAGAGTACAAGAAGCTCGAAAAGCAGGGAAAGCCGGGTGGAGGAAACTTGACCAAATGGGCAAAACGAGGCGTGCTCATGTTGAACGCCTGTTTGACAGTAGAAGCACATAAGGCTAATAGCCACGCTAACCAAGGATGGGAACAATTTACGGAGCAGGTTATCAAAGCTGCCATTACACATGCAAAGGACAAGAAGAATGGATTTGTCATCATGGCATGGGGAAGCCCCGCTCAAAAGAGAGTTGCTCAGTTCACTGCTCAACTTAACTCTGCCAATGGGATGTTTTTGGTGTTGAAGACAGTGCACCCTTCTCCACTTTCCGCCAGTCGAGGATTTTTTGAACTGAAAGTATTCTTCAAGTGCAACGAGTGGCTCAGAGAACAAGGGAAGGATGCAATTGACTGGGGTCTTTTTGAAGGAAATGTTGTGACGGGATTATGAGGTTACACACTTCGGATCAAGCGCATTGTGAGTAGAGTTAGTCCGTTGAGAGTAGGCGACTTGAAGTATAAATCATTTGCCAAGGAACTTCAAATTATTAATGCAACGGCGGGCTACTACTCGCCACTGACAAAAAAAGAAAAATCAAGAGAACAAACAAATTAAAAAACTACAAGCACAAATTAAAAAATAGAAATATTACCAAATATGTATATTCATCTGATATGCCAGCCAGTTAATCTGCACGACATCGCGACATGTATACCAATATTCAACTACACATACCACATACAACTCCTTATAGATGGCAGATCGAAGAAAAAAGAAAGCTGAAACTCCCGAGTATAGCGACTCAGACTCCGATCAACCACAGTCTGATATCGAAGTCGACGTTGACGAATCGGACGTTGACCTGGCCAGAGTAGAACGATTTCTCTTGAACTGTGATCCCAAAGTTGCCAGAGAAAACGATGTGGATGACTCCACCATTCGGTTCAAATACCTTTTGGGACTCACAGACATTTTTCGTTACTTTATCGACATCAACATGTCCAAGGACGCCAAATTCAAGAAGTTGATCCGTCTGATTGATGGAAAGATCAGTTTCAAGCAGCCTAAGAAAAAACTGACTCGAGGAAGAAGAAAAACAGAAAAGGAGGAGGATGCGGAACTTCTCGAAGATGAGGAACACATTGGTGATGTTGAACAGCAGCGAACAGTGCTCACTGAGTCTCCGCTGTATGTTCAAAGTGGCCAGTTGCGTGAGTATCAAATCCAGGGTCTTAACTGGCTCATCCAGCTATACGAGAACCGCCTCAGTGGTATTTTGGCAGATGAAATGGGTTTGGGAAAGACTTTACAAACTATCTCCTTCTTGGGATACTTGCGTTATATCAAGAATGTCGATGGCCCATTCATTGTGATTGTTCCCAAGTCTACGCTTGACAACTGGCGGCGTGAGTTCCAGAAATGGACACCCGAAGTTGATGTTGTGGTTTTACAGGGTAATAAGGAATCTCGTCAAGAGATTATTCGGTCCCGGTTGCTTACTGCCAAGTTTGACGTTTTGATCACGTCCTTTGAGATGGTGATCAGGGAAAAATCCCAGTTGAAGAAGTTCCGCTGGCAGTACATCGTGGTAGATGAGGCCCACCGTATCAAGAACGAGGACAGTTCGCTTTCGCAGATTATCCGGTTGTTTTACTCCAAAAACAGGCTTCTCATCACCGGCACTCCGTTGCAGAACAACTTGCACGAGCTTTGGGCACTTCTTAATTTCATTTTGCCTGATGTGTTCGGTGACTCGAACGTTTTCGATGAATGGTTCGACAGTCAGGCCGATAAGGACAAAAACCAGGACCAGGTGGTTCTGCAGCTTCATAAGGTCTTGAGTCCGTTCCTCTTAAGAAGAGTCAAAGCAGATGTTGAAACATCCTTGTTGCCTAAAATTGAGACAAACATTTACACAGGTATGACCGATATGCAAGTGGACTGGTACAAGAAGTTATTGGAGAAAGATATTGACGCAGTCAACGGTGTGGTGGGAAAGAGAGAAGGAAAGACTAGACTTCTAAACATTGTGATGCAATTGAGAAAGTGTTGCAACCATCCATATTTGTTCGATGGTGCCGAACCGGGCCCTCCTTATACCACTGATGAACATTTGGTATTCAACTCAGGAAAGATGATCATTCTAGATAAGATGCTCAAGAAGTTCAAGGCTGCGGGATCCAGAGTGTTGATTTTTTCTCAAATGTCGAGATTGCTCGACATTTTGGAAGATTACTGCTTTTTCCGTGACTACAATTATTGCCGTATCGATGGTTCGACCTCTCACGAAGACAGAATTGAAGCGATTGACGACTACAACGCTCCAGATTCCGATAAATTCATTTTCCTTTTGACCACAAGAGCTGGAGGTTTGGGAATTAACTTAACCACCGCCGATGTTGTTATTCTTTATGATTCTGATTGGAATCCCCAAGCTGATTTGCAAGCAATGGACAGAGCTCATAGAATTGGACAGAAAAAGCAGGTTCAGGTTTTTAGATTTGTCACTGAGAATGCTATCGAAGAGAAAGTTTTAGATCGTGCTGCTCAAAAATTAAGATTGGATCAGCTTGTCATCCAACAAGGAAGACAATCCACTGCAAGTATAGGAAATTCTGCTGATGACTTGTTAGGAATGATCCAACATGGTGCGAAGGCTGTTTTCGAAGCCAAGAACTCCAATACAATGCTTGATGATGATATTGATGCTATTCTCGCTAGAGGTCGCGAGAAAACTGCTTCTTTAAATGCGAAGTTCAACAAGTTAGGACTTGATGATCTTCAAAACTTCACATCTGACGCATCAGTATACGAGTGGAATGGTCAGAACTTCGCGAAACGTGAAAACGAGGGGTTGGGACTTACTTGGATTCACCCTTCCAAGCGTGAAAGGAAGGAACAGATCTATTCCGTGGACAATTACTATAAAGATATGTTGAAAGCTCCTTCAGCGACAGGAAAACTGAGTGCACCAGTTAAAATCAAACAACCTAAGGTGTATCATCCTCAGGATCATCAGTTTTTCCCACCGGAGTTGATTGAGTTGCTCAATAGAGAACAACTTGCCTACAAGAAAGAAGTTGGTTATGCTTACTCGCTTGATGACTTCGGGGATAGTGACGAAGAGTTTTTAAGTGATGACTACAAGGAAGACATGTCCAGAGAAGAAAAACTTAAACTTGAGCAGGAGAAGATTAAGAGTGTTGTACCCCTTTCTGAAGAGGAATATAAATTAAAGGAGGATTTGCTCAACGAAAGTTTTCATACTTGGTCAAGACGTGATTTCACCACCTTCATCCACAGTTGTGCCAAATTTGGAAGGAACGCGTACAAGGAGGTTGCCAAGGCACTTGGGCAAGATGTTCTGGAGGTTGAGAGATATAGTAAGAAATTCTGGGAATCTTACAAAGAAATTGAGGGTTATGAAAAGTACATTGCTCAAATTGAAGCAAGTGAAAGAAAGGTCGCCAAGCTCGAAAACCAGCAAGCATTATTGGCTTCGAAGATTGAAGCTCTCGATGACCCACTTGAAGATCTCAAGATTCAGTATCCTCCGAATAACTCGAAGCGTATTTATTCCAAGCTTGAAGACCGCTTTATCATGTGCTGTGTTCATAAGTATGGAATCTTCAGCGAGAAGCTAGGCGAGAAAATCAAGCAGGAAATCACGCAAAGTGATCTCTTCAAATTTGATTGGTATATTACGTCGAGAACTCCACAAGAAATCAGTCGAAGGGTCAACACGTTGATGCTTGCTCTTGCGAAGGAGTCCGATTCTGGAACAACTCGTAAACGTGGCAGACAACCAAATGGGGTTTCCAGTGGTCGGGTTGGTTCTGTTGAACCAAGCACAGCTGAAGCTACTCCAGATCCAGTTGCCAACGGACTGACGGAAGGAAAAGGGAAAAGATCAAGTGGGTTGGGTAAGGGAGCTAAAAAGATAAAGATTTAAGGTACTTCAATGACAGGACTATAATACATGTTGCACTTATATTATTACAAATACTCCAGTTGAATCGTAGAGCCTACTGTCGATATGTAGTAGGGTACCTTATTGGCTGTCCAACTGACAGATAGGTAATCACTCATTTCGAACTTTTCAACTTTCAAATAATCGAAGATTGTCTTGTCAGCACCAGCCTTGTATCTTGGTGGAATGAAATTCCTCAAGGAGATAATCTTCGATCCTGGCTTCAAGCCATAGAGCAATTTTCCAACTTCGACATTCAAAGGGAAATCAAATAAGTAGTTGTTTACAATAAGAATGTTACAATCAACACACTTTTTTCTCACTTCTTCGTTCTCAACAAAACTCTGATGCAAAGCAAAGGAGAGAGGTAACGGCTTCAAGCCAAGAACAATCAACTGCTTTTGCATAAAGTTTTCTTGCAACTCTGTAAGCTTAGATGCATGCTTCATGATTTCGCAACCACCACTATCTTTGACTCCGAACTCCAAAGCTGCTTGGAATGTTGTGTTTCCCACACCAGAACCCAAATCATAGAACTTGTCCTCGGGCTTTAATCCAACCTTTGTCAACACTTCACTGACAAATGATGGAAGGAGCTCTCCATACACTTCAGCAGTAAATGCTTTGTAGCATCTGAGTTTTCTTGAATCGGGTGACACAATCCTCGTGTATGCCCTCAAAAGAAGTTGTTGCACTGCAAAACGAGAAAGCTCGGTCATTCTATTAAGCAGCGAGATGAATGCTTGTGCATATGTCGCTGGTCTCAAATGGCGATACCTAGTAATAAACCTCTCGGTTGGAAGTGTATGAGGAGGTAAACCTTGAACGGGATGAGCCGATGGTGCCATGAAAGGTGTGAATATGGGCTTCATGACATGATCTGGAATGGAATCTCCGGCATTAAGAACTTCGAGATAAAATGTGTCAAGTTTTAAATCCAGAACTGTTGGCTCAAACTTGTAAGACTTAGGCAAATAGCCTCTCAAGCTGCCATTGATATCAATCAGGGGATCGACCTCAATGGCATAAGGAGAAAGTTCCAACATTAATGCATTCCACTTGTCAATAATATACATGAAATCAGAAAACTTATCTTCCTCCACAGCAGCCACGAGTTTGACACAAAACTCTTCATAAAACACTTCTTTGAGCATTTGAGAATGCGAAAAATATAAAGCATAATGAATCTCAATGATCTTCTGCAACTCAAAGATTGGATCGAGTTCATTACTCTTCGGTGTGGCGAGAATGAATTGTTCTGTATGTTGTGGATATAACAAGTACCGGACGTGCAAGATGTTTCTTGAGTTCACTTTAGTCTTTCCGTTACCTTCGGCAATTTCGAAAGGAGGAAATGACAGAGGTAAACGCTTATAAGACTTCATGTTCTCTTTGATGACTTTAGCAGCCACAATGTTATTAATAGGCAACACATTACTTGGCTGCAACATAACCAGTACGTCATCACTGAATATAATTGGACTTGGAACGGTTTGATGAGAAGAAATGGATTCATTGAAAAGTTGCCTGCTATTGAGTGGAACAGGAGTATCATGCATAATACTGACCGGATCGAAAGGACTTACTTCGACAGTGTTTGTATCTTCATCACTGTCAATGGCATCCTGGAGCTCTTCTAATTCGTCAGCATCAGAGTCGGTCTCGCTCTCAGAAGATTCTTCTTGTGAGCGTCTTCCACGTCTCTGCTTCGATTGTTTTTGTTTTTTCTTCTCCACCAATCTTTTCTGCGCGCTCTTCAACTGTTGTCTATTCTGGAATTCCGGAATCAAATGATATGTTGGAACGCGCTTTCTCTTTTCTCCAGATTTGATGTATTTGCCATCTCCAGTAACACTTTGAAACCATCTGGCTTCTTCGATCAATGCAGACACTTTTGAACTTTTCTCCTTGAGCGCCTTTCTTGTACGTCTGACACGGACAATACGAGTCAGTCTTTGCTGCTTGAGCAACTCCTTTTCTTCTTCTTTTCTCCGTATAGTCTCTGCTCTTCTTTGGTTCCTCAATGCTCTTTTTTTCTCCTTCTCCTCCAATTCCTCGGGCGTGAATTCTTTCACAACCTTCTCTTTTTTGACAAGTGCCTGCTTCCGTAAATCGTCGAGCTCCACCTCGTTGCGTGTATGGCGCCTACGGCGACCCCCGGATTCTCCAGCCATCAGAGCATACCATTGTGCTTCGTAGATCAACCTCTCCACGTCATTAGCGAAGCGTTTCTGACGAACGCATGCAATCTCCAATTTTTTTTGCTTCTCCTCAACCTCCTTCTCCGAACGGAATACAAGCAGTTGAAGCAAGTCATCCATGGGTGTATCATGTTTGAGACTCTCACGAACAAGTTCCAATTCGAGCTTTGTAAATGGAACTGCTTCGCTCCCTCCCATTTCCTTTAATACGTCGCGGATCTCCTGAATCTTGAACTTGTCAGCTCTCCATGGGCCATAACGCTTTAAACCATTGGCGGTCAAATCCGATTTGATGAATTCTTTGATTCTTTCTTTCCGGAAGATTTCCTCCTCCGTCAATGGTGCCGGAGGAGGAGGAACATCCTCCCGCTGTGCCTTTCGAATTAAAGCTTGCACGCGTGTCTTAACCTCCAGTGCTTTTCTAAAAACAAGATTGTGCTGAATGAACTCAAGTGGCTCATTGACTTTGATACACGCGTTGATGAAGCCTAGCTCACGAGACAGCCACTTAGGGTTGTGTGGAAAGTGTGCAGTTACCAAGGCATGAATGTCATCCGGCAGAACATCAGGCAAGAGCATAGTAACATCCGAAAGCAAATAACCTTCCAGCTCATAGCAGACTTCAAAGGCCACGATGTGATCTTCACTTAGTTGGCCCCGCTTCTGTCCATACAAGTCCTCCAAATTGGCAATCTTGGCATGGATAGTGCGGCGATTGCGCATAAAGCACTCATACTCGAGTAGTTGGTAGTTGATGGGAAGCAGCTGGTACCACTCGTGCACGATCAACTGCACTTCTGGTTTGGTCAAGCCTGGAGTGATCTGTGTTTTATTCAACACCTCCATAATATCTGCCCACAGGGCATCAGGGAACTTCAGCACGAATGCAGATCGCACAAGCTCAACTTGTGCAAATGCTGCTATGCCGGCGGGCGACGAGTCATCCTCGCTCTTCACGCTATGAGGAGACAACATCTCACTCAGAAGGGGCGTCATAAGCCCATGATCGCCATCTTTGCAAGGAGGAGACGCGGTTCTGGATTCTCCCTTGAGCTCGCTGTTCAAGAGGTGTGCCAACTTCAAGGGCATGCCTTTGTTTTGGGAAATGTCATCGCCTTTAACGATGTGAAGTTCCAGACGTGGCATTTTAAAGGAAAGTCGATAGGGCGGTCACTTTGTAGCAAATAATATTGGCGAACAAGGAGAGCGAACGATGGTCAACAGAAAAAAATTATAGTAAAAAAAATTTTCGGCGAAAACAGCCTCCCGTCAAGAGTCTTAGAAAAAACACTAGCAATAACTAGAAATTTGGATGGTGATGTAGTACATTTGATAGAGGCAGTCGCGCATAAACGCAGCGAGTTTTCCTGTAGGAAACCTGTAGGATACACTGTGGGTATATCTACGGCATTTTCTGGATCTCCCGCAAATTTGGGGTTTCTCAAGAGGTTTGAAAGCGGTTGGGTGTGGTGAGGTGGTTCTCGTAGGTTCTGAGTATTTGGGTTCAAGTACCTGGCTGTTTAATCCAATAGGTGGCTACATTTCTTTCATTCGTGGTCATGTGTTGGTAGGCGACTGTCTGCCGGCTTGCTATGGGGAATACCAACAAAGGCCAGGGAAATTCATTGTTAATCAATGGTAGATGATAACTTCACCGGTCAAAACCATAAGTCTTTCACAAAACCAAAGTTCTCATTGAAAAGCCCCGATTCACGCCGAACTAGTTGAAAAGTCGAAAAAGATCAACAACTTTGAGAAGATCTACCCCATCCGAAATTAGCCAATTCGGGGATTTCGATAAGCGTAGAATATTGAAATCCTTCCTATTGTCAAAGTTTGCTAGCGCGAATTCCATTAAGCCGGAACTTGAGGTCCTTCAACAACTTTGTTTCCGGTTTCCACTTATCAAACAGCTCGTAGAGGGCGTCGATCTCCTGCGTGCCTGACTTGTAGGTAGGACTTTTCTGATCGATCATGATGTGAGGAACCACCTCTGGCCAGTTCTTCTCAATGTTGAAGATAAGCCCACGGAGACACCACGGTAAGACAAAGGGGTTGGTCCCAATCTTTCCAATATTGAATTCTTTGATGTAGATCTGATTAGTGGGAGGCACACGTACCACTTCATCATACTTGGAATTAGGAATCTGTACAGCAACTCCTTGGGTCTGCGGTACGGGCGGAATTACCAAATCGTCTGTGTCGAGAGCGAACTTAAGTCCAAGATCGTAGACTTTTCCGTCATTGTAAATTTTTGAGTGGCCGCCGCCTGTGAATGGTCCAGCAAGCACTGCACTGAGCTCTTTAATCACGTTATTGTCAAAATAGCCGAGATTCTGGAGTTGACAACACACTGAGACTAGTCTCTCGATGAACTCTGGAGTTCGTGATGAATGGTCAATGTAGCAGGCCCGGTAAATGTTAGGATGGAAAATATGAGATGCGAGTGCTGAGTATAGCGGCACTAACTGATCATTGATGGATCCAATGAAACATATCTTCACATTTGCATTGATGATGATTTGCATGGATTCCTTGTAAGCCACGGATTGGGCACTGTCAAACTTGGTAAGTTCGAAAAGCTCCAATAACGAATCGTGTTCGATGGCAGAGTACGCCTTCATGAAAAATGACTTGTCCATGCTATAGAAGGGTCCATTGTTAACACCGGCCATACCTAAAAGACCAATTCGTTTTTGAAGGGGGTTTTTTAGGATTCCCATCTGAATGAGTTTGGCAAACAAGATGATTGATACAACACAGCCTTGTGAGTGAGCGGCGATAAATATAAAGTCAGCTTCGTTGAGCTCGTCTGCCCATTTAGTCATGATTTCCAAGAAGAAATCTACTCTATCGAAAATCTTGCCTTCCTTCTCTAGCGCAATTTTCTGAATGGAAACGTTGTGTGTTTCTCTACTGTCAATGAGATCGTTTTCCACACAGTATCGTATCACTGCCTTCTCTGCTTCATTTGCAAACTTCAACGATGTACCCTTGGGAGCTCCGATAAGTGGTCTGATCATTTTCGTAGGGAAGAAGCCATGGACTCCTACGATTAAGATCTTCTTGATTTTCACCAATGGTCCCGTTCTTTTGTTCACAATATCTGACTGTGTAACAGAAGCAGAAGACGGATTGTGGTTGCGGTGGTTGATCAAGAGGTTTCCCATAGCATCATTGGTGATCGTTATGGAATTCTCATCTTGGGCATCTTCCTCAAGTTGAGTTTTATCTCCTAGTTCCGAAACGTCATGTTTGGTATAAAACAGGCTGTAGTTGGGGAAACACGCATGTTTGAAATAGGGAAGTTTAGCAAGCGATCTTCCATACAAACGATATTTTCTCTCGTAAATGGAGTTAAACTCCTTCTCGACCGCTGTTTCCGCAGGCTGGGCTTCGGGCTGGTCAGACAAGTGAGATCCAGATCCTATTCCGAAGCGAGATGAGAGATGCGACAAGTAGCTTCTCCAATTTTTGATGTCGAAAGGTTGGTTCCGAATACTTTCAAGAGAGCCTACCGCCTGTGAAGTCGTATGCGCCGACTCCAGCTTTTGGTTATGAAGGCATGTGTTCCAGTCTGGAACAATGACATTTTCTCGCAAATTCTCATTCTTGTGGGTGTTGATTTTGTTAAACTGGGAAGTGCTGTCATGAGGCTTGTACAAGACGGCATCATCATCACCATTATCGGACTCAGAAATTTCGGTCTCAGTCTTAGTGGGAGAAACATCACGCCCATTTCTGAAATCGTTTCCGTTTTTAGTTTCATCTTTACTTATGAGCGAAGGAGTGGTTCTAAGAATCGTATTGGTAGTCAAATGAATCTTCTCGACGGGTTTCTCCTTTCTGTCCTTAGGTTCTTCGGAATTCCAAAATCCCCACAGCTTCTTGCGGTACTTGGAGCTGGAAACATGATCGTCGATCTCATCGCCATTGTTTTCTGGCAAATAATCGTCATCTTCATCATCGTTTCCGTTGCCATTTTCTCCATCATTTCCTCCACCCGTTCCATTATCTCCAATTCCTCCTCCATTGCCAATTCCTCCATTTCCTTTGTCGTTGCCATCGTTGCGATTATCTTGACCTTCATGATCTCCACTATCAGCTCCATCTGCAAGTCTACGAGCAGCACCATTCTCCGTCAGTTCACGAACGCCGGTATTTCCATTCTTTAATTTTATATGATCACCATCCTTCTCTAGTACCCGTGTCCTGGGAGCCCAGCTCAACCAGTTTCCTGCGCTTATCGAAGCTAGTGACGATGTGGATGTTTTATGCGTGACCTTGGCGATTTTGGCATTACGTTGCGGCAGCAGATCAGTTCTAGCTCTCACTTCTTCATTTCTATCATCCATGCCAGACTTTGTTTCCTGGAGATGATCTGGGCTAACCTGTGAGTTGCCCACACCATTAGGTTTCGAGAGCTGATCAGGTTGGGAGCTTATAACATCCTGTGTTTCATGAAGTAGCGATGTGTTGTCTTTAGCCACATCCAGCTTTGGCTCATTTGGAACACCACCACTGGTGCCCCATTGGGTTAGCCAATTTCCGCTCATGTTGTAGAAAGAAATAATGGCTCTATCTAGTTGACTCTCCACATTCGCACTGTCATATGCAAGTTGATAAGGTCTCGAAGAATAAGAAAGCAAGACATGCTGCTGGAGGCGAGAAGTTGTGGAATTTTTCAATGAATTGAAAATTTTCAAATTTAATGTGATGAAACATTTGTATAGATATTTGCCATGATAGGGTTGGTCCAGCTGCTTGAATGATATACTGGCATGGACGTTCTCTGCCAAAAAGTTAAATTCGCACATGGGATCAACTTTTCTCTAGGCTCAAAACTGAAATGATTTTTCATACGAATGGAGCAAATTTATATTTCTCATTGTATCTAATAGTGTAACATCTTTATAGTTGATTTGTCGATTTGATAACCGGCCAACATTGTCTAGTACTCATTCTAATGCGGAAACTACTTCGCAACCAAACCACGATAAGTCTCCAACAATTCGGACAGAATTCCAGATCCGCCACATATGATAAACACAATCACATCGTCGGGCTTCAATTCTCCAAATACAGACAACAATTCCTGCTTCTTATTAGCTGCTGCTACAGTGATTCCACATGCTGGTTCCACAAGTGCCCCAAAATCTTCATAGTAGTCAATAGTGCCTTGAACAGCATCCAAATCGTCCATGATCTCAACAAAAGTTGGATGGCTCTGGAAGATTTCCCAAGTTTTCTCGCAAATATATGGTGCACCCAAAGTAGTGGACAAAGTCTCCACCTTAGGCAACACAATAGGCTTACCAGCAGCCACGGATTGATAAAATGCCGGAGTCTGGTTGGTTTCAAGCACCAAAACCGGAACTTCCGACAAATTATTTCTTCTTAATCCAGTCACAATTCCATTGTAGAGTCCTCCGCCGCCGCAGCTGCACACAATTCCCTTCACGTTGGAAGGACTGACGTTCATCTCTTTTAATTGACTAGCAACATCATCGACAATGTCTGCATGTCCTTCCCACAATATTTCGTTATCGAAAGGATGGCAATAGATGGCTAGAGTATCTGGCTGAATCTCTTGGTCCTTTTTCATTACCACTTCTTTCAAGTAAGTATCTGCCTCGCCCCAATGTGCTCCATGGATGACGACGGTAGCACCAAGCAAGGTTAATGCGTCCAAAGCGGCCTGCTTCGATGTTACAGGAAGTACGACCGTACATGGAACATTATGATGTTTGCTCGCGTAAGCAGCAGCGATTCCGGCGTTACCTCCAGACGAAGTGTAGACATGAACACTGGAGGAACTTTCCAGTTTGGCTTTCTCCACAGCAGATCCTACTAACTTGCTCATTCCGCGGAGTTTGAACGAACCCGACGGTTGTTCAAGTTCGTTTTTGAATAAAAATCGGCATGGGCCCGAGTATTTGCTGGAAACATCCACCAAGGATGTATTGGTTGAAGGCGCCACCATGTTGACTGAGCGTCAATAAGCGATTGAATATTTCCAAATGAAGGTGCTATACGAAAAGAAAAAAAGTCCAAAATTCAAAATGAATCTTCACTTCAGGTTACTATTCTATTCTTGAAAATTGCCTTTGAAAAGGCCAGCTGGTTCTGATTATTTCTTCTGGAAGAATCGAATAATGTGCGATAGTGTCCCGGCTATTTCGCTATCTATGACGGATCGGACAAGTAAGTGCTAGAGTCCGTTTTCCACTGGCATGCCTCCCAAATTCACCAAATCCGCTAGGTATACCCAAATTACACAGCTGGCCGAGACAGAGGTTTTAGACCAGTACGAATGCATATTGGAGTCGGGACTTTCGCCTGATGTTCTTCTATCGCACATTCCAGCTATACTCAAGAAGCTACGAGTCCCCCAATGCTTTACAAAAGATATATGCCAATGTATTCAGTGGTTTTACGATACGGGGCATGCTAATGTTTCTACTGAGAGCCCAAGGTGGGCCATTGTCGAGCAATTGCTTCTTCACTTGACCATCTCCAGCAAGTTGAATGGAGTGTTGCAAGTTTCTGATATTGTCGACATTGACAAGCTCGTGACGTTTTGTAATCGTCTTTTGCGTTTTCGTGACCACTATCGGATAATCAGGCAAGCATGGAGCTTGTTTGTGGAAGCATCAGGAAACAAGAATGTGGATGTTACAACGTTCAGACTTTCCATGAAAGATTTGACCAAGGTGAAATCATACTTGCAGCTTGACGACATAAGTGACACGGTTTTGATAGATATGTTAGGGTGTGGTACTTCAACCGTTGAAGGAGACGTGTACAATTATACTTTTCATCATCATGGATTGAGTGTCAATATCAAGGACTTTGCAGAGATTATGGGACAGTTAGGAGAATTGGACTAAGAAAAGGTATGAAATATTCTGAATTCATGGGACATGAAAGTATTTTAATGATGAAATGAACGAATATATGAAATTACGAATCACGTTCATTTGGTATATTAGGCGGAGAAAGTGATCGAGTTCACTATTCACATAATTGAAAAACAATAATATAAGGTAGAATGTGAAGTTTTGTGTTCTCAATAAACATTTCACGATATCTAATCATTGAATTCTATCCTAGTATAAACTACGATGGCCAGGTCATACCACAGAAACCTTTTCCAACTTATTAACTAAAACTTATTCAAGTAGATCAGTGACGACAGTCAATAATAATGCTCAGTAACATTTAATTATTGAGAATACATTAATTTTCGCTTTCATCCTTTTCACTCTCCTCGATATTGTTTCTCTACCACGTCACTCTCAATCCGTTACTAATAGCTCTCTTCTCCATACACTATCGCAGTATTCATACATAAACTATGAACTATGGACTCTCAGAGGTATCTCGAGGCCCAGACAAGACTCACCGACCTGTTCTTGCCTGAATTAGCCCGAGCAACTTTGCCTAATCTGGATGTTAACTTCAACAACACTCGCCAATTCGATGCCCTTCTACGATACCTAGAATTAACTGTTCAAGTGCCTATCTTTATGGTGATTCCATCTACCAATGTGCTCCATATACTACTAACATTGAGCTGTCGATGTTCAACGTCCAATTGGACCCACAAGGTATCGTCTTTGGAAGGAATTGCTGGATCAACAGAATACATGAAGCAGGTCAATGCCGATTATGATCACACACTATACAAGTCACTGATTCTGGAGCGGAGTCGACGAATCTTGGAGAAGTACATACAGTTGATAGCAGATGGTGACCTGACTGCTCTTGTTGGTTTGAATTCTCATTTACACAAGGTGGTACTGACGTTGTTGCCGACTTCATTCATGTCGTTCTTTTCTCCTAGAAAAGCAGGATCTAACGATTCAAGAGAGCACATCAAAAAGCTGAAAAAAGCAAGTAAAGCGGATCCTGAACCTGAATTACCCGCTTCTCGTGTGGATTTGTTGGGTCTGCCCAAACAGGCTGTGGTGGAATTCATTTCTGACTCTGAAGAATCCGACAGCATTCTAGAGGTAGAGCAGCCCCATGAAGTTGCTTCCAAATATCGCCAGTTTGGACTTCCCCTACGTAGCATCACATCATTATCGGATTTGGGCAATAAGACGTCGGGTCTAGGCGAAACAACACTGCTATTCAAAAACATGCCTCACCTTCTGGCAAATGCCACTCCCGAACCAGAAGAAACGTCGAAGCCGAACGCAAAACGTTCCAGAGTATCTGCCAATCCCATGGATACAATTCATGTCTATGATGAGCCGTTGCTAGCGAAGAAACTTCAAACGTCTGAAACCTTCGATATTTGGAACCTTCTACGGTGGATGTTTGACTGTGCTGATTCCGCATCTCAGTATCAACGTTTTCTCTTCAATTCTTCTCAAACAAACGTTCATTGTATCTATGTCACTTACGAAGGTTTTTTCAAGATGCTCTTCAACTACTTCGCAGTAGATTGCCAGAAACCATCAAGTAAGAACCGTTTTCTACTTGATCGACTTCTTGCACTTCTAGGGCCAAAGCAGGACTGGTACGATCGTGCAGTGGAGTATGTGTTTACGGGTCTCGGAATTCCAACCAATTCGAAGTGTTATCCTTGCTATGACAGAGAAAGGCTCTTAATCAAATATGATCCAGCTATTCTGATTTCCAGATGCAAGCAGGTGATTTCTTTTACAGATAATCACCGCTCAATGGAGCTACGCTGGCTAATCCTGTGTCTCTTGTATGTTCACGGTCACCTTCTGGCTTCAAATGTGGAGGATTTGGTAGCAAATTTGACTTCAAAGTTAGCCGAGGTTGAGATGGAGTATTTGGCGGTATATTTCCGTTGTTTCAATATGACGATACAAAATGTTCCCGTTGAACTCATCCTTGAGTTCGAATGTGTACTTGTGAATCTGTTGCTTGGTAAAGTCACGAATTTGAAGTTTCCTAGTTGGGTTCAAGAAGCGAAGATGGAATCAAACGTTAAAAATGTGTGTGAGACACTCACCAGCGAGCGTCTTTTCTCTAGCATCTCTGACGATCTCAGCTATAAAAGCTTTGCTGAATTTAAGGATAAATGGACGAAGGTAGAGTTTCTCGTCTCATGGATGCTAAACAAAATGCTCATGGAGGTTATGAAAGCAGACCTACAAACGCAGTTCCGGATCATATTGAAGGCAGCACGCCAAGCAGACGCTAATTCTACACGGTTTTATTATGAATTCCTCGACAGTCGATCGGAGGATGCAGACATTCGAGCGGAAGATATAAATTTTGAGCTCTCCACCGAAGAAGTCAGCAACTACAAGCGTGGCCACAAGAGTGTGTTCCACCTCATGGCAAAGACGGCGTTGCATCGCTCAGATAAGCCTATATTTGTATTTTAAAGCACCTAGATGATGTGTTTGACCTTGAAGTAGTGTCTCAAGTATTGAATCTGCCACACGCCCAAACCTACCAACAGCAAGATAATGAGTACTGAGAACCATTTGACCCTCGAGTTGGTGCTCTCATTTGTGTCTCTCATTCTCTCTTCACGTACTTTCAAGTACGTCAACTCGTCAGCGATTTCCCTGGTCATTTCCTCGATTTTCTTCAACTCCAACTCAGCGGGACGTAACTTCTCTTCGGTCTGCATCACATTCCAGTCTCTGGCAGAAGCTCCGCTCTCCACGTCCAATTCAACGTGTCTGCTCAAGTACGTTCTCTGCTTCTTGTTTCTATCCAAGAAGTTGGTAAGACAGATATCGATGGCTGCGGCCTCATGCGTAGTGAACGAAACTCTGAGATCCTTGGAGATGTCGTTCTTCTTGTGGAACTGGTTGCCGAGAGTGTCGTACACGGTCATCTGCAATTTCTGGCCGTCTCCTTGGAAACCGTCGGTTTTCACGTTGACAACGACGAGTTGGTTCTGGCCAACAAAGTCTCTGATACACACGGGCTCTGGGTTTTCACGTGCGATCAATTCCACCTGCAACGCCGACACGACGCTGCTCAACAATGCTAGCACTAGCCACAAGTTGTAGAACATGATTGCTCAAGAAGTGAAAAAGAGAGTTGTGATTTCGTGTCAGTCGCGCGCCGAATTTTTATGGAGGATTACGTTGCGAGCCTGCCAAGGTGGGGGGTTGAATCTTGATATGGGGTGGGTCTATATGGGCATTCTTATAAATGTTGGGTGGTTTTGTGGTTGCTAATATATATAGGGGACCTAATTCTGCCTTGTAAAGTGGTTTTTTCTTTTGCTTTCATGGAATAGTCTATAACTTCGTATCATACTTAAGGTGTACACGTACTGTGTATATGTAGTGCACTATTATGTGCGGTGCAAAAGTAGCTACTTAGTGAATTGGCCATACTGATGGAAAAAGAGATTGAAATCAAAAAGAATAGGAAAATCATCAACAGTACTTGATGTCACAAAAACATTTTGAAAAACTTTCAATTCAAGTTATCTTGCAATTTCGTCCCTAATCATTCAGCTTCTCTGTACTTGGATAGTTCTCGCATGTACGGGTGTCTCCATACAAATTTTCTCACCTACAACTTCTACAAGCATTAGAATAAATCATATCCAACCATGGCTGCCAAAGCAAAAACTACCCACACCATGGTCAAGCTCATCTCTGCGGCTAAGACTGGCTATGAGAAGTGGTTCAAGATCCCAAGACACTCGCAGAGACTCAACTTGATCCTCTATGACCCTAGAGCAAAGAGACATTGTCTTTTCACAGAGGATAAAAAGAGGAAGGTGCCAGACTTGGTCGCCAAGGACTACAACAGAAGCCACCGTGTGTGAGCGCACTTTCACTTCATGTACATAGAATTCGGTCAATATAGATGTGTTATTTGGTATATACAAGTAGGTGATGGTGGTTCACCTCCAACAGAGTATTCCTCCATTATTCATTTAGAAATCCTTCACTTTCCATTCTGAATCGGCGCCCAAAACAGCAGCATCTCCTATAACAGTGTAGACATCCTGCTCGTTGGTTCCCAAGTATTTATCATTGACATGTTGAAGATCGTGGAGGCTCACATCCAAGAAGTTTTCTCTTCTCTCTTGTCTCATCTCATCAGATATTCCCTCCAAGAAGAGACCGGAACCCTGGCTGGAAATGTGGCTAGGCGCATCGACGCTCTGGAAAATTGCCAACTTGGCCTCCTGCAAATCCTTAGACTCCCATTTTCCATCCGCGAGGTTCTTCTTCGCTGCACTGTAAGCATTAGCAAAAGCCTGAGTAGACTTGATGGCATTAGGATCTCTATAGGAGTAGAAGTTAAGAGTACCTCCCAATCCGTCATAGTTAAGCCCTCCTCCGTAAGCTCCATTGGCTTCTCTGATAACAGAGTGCAAGTGCTTGTATGTCAAAATCTGAGACAAAACCTGGAGCGCTGCACCGTCCCTTGACGTGTAAGATGATCCTAACTTAGCCAACGAAGCATAACCTACTTGGAACGGCAAATTCAAAATAGTCTTGTTAGGGGTTGGCGCAGTAAAGCTGGCAATGAACTCAGACAATTGATCAGTATGTGACTGGGTTGAGCCACTCAATTTTTTGTCAAATGCTTCAATAAGTTGTTCATTCTCTTTCACTCCTTCCTTGTCTGTAACAATGCTGTAGTTGAAACCATGTGCTTCGGTCTCTGTGAACCCTCTGGAGATCAATTGCTGGAGTTCTTGCAAAATTGGCAACACTTCTTGTTTCAAGAACTCCTTACCTTGTTCGTCCAATTTCTTGTTCAATTCACTAACGAGCTTAACTTGTTCCACTCCCCCAAGTAAATCGTTGATTTGCTTAGCTGGAGTTAATTGTGCATTGCCATAAGCATTGGCATAGGAGTGTCCCCTATCTGCGATCATGTTTAGTTGATTCTGGCCCAAGTTCTTCACTAAAGTGTTGAGCTTGTCGAGAACAGCCTCCTCTTCGGTGAACTTAGTACGGTTCAAGATTTCATCCCAGAGATTGTAAATGTTGTCGGACTTTTCTCTGAGTGCCATTCCGGACATGACAAATTTAATCTGCGCATTACCAATGTTGTATGGGTCTGCCTTTGCAGTGGCAGAAAAAGAAATACCTCCAGTAGTTTGCTGAATTTTATTCTCTAATTCAGTGATAGGCGTTGTGTCAGTTCCAGCCAAGTTGGTCAAACAGGTGTTGAACAACGGTAAGTATTTGTAAAGACGGTGAGGAATGAACGAAATGTTCTTGGCAGCGCTAACATAGACCAAGCCATTGGTGTCCACAACTCTTTTCTGGATCTTTCCACCATTCCCGGCCAAATCAGAGAAGGACAAGGGGTAGAAATCACCATTTCTTGGGATATCGTACATAGTCAAAGTTGGTAGGACGGACACATCTGCTGGCTGCTGTTGCTTAGCTAAAAGTTCCTGACCCCTCTTAAATATTATGTCTTTGTCCTCCTCAGTAAGAATCTCAACCTTGCTCTTGAGCTTTGCTGTCTCTGCTTCAGCAAGCTGTTCGTTGTAGTCAGCTTCCGGCTTCATGGTGAACGTGAGTTTTGGAGTATTCTCATTTAGAATTGTGTCTTTCAAGATATCTGCAAAAAGCTTCAAGCCATTTGCTTCGTAGTCTTCCTTAAACCTAGTTAAGATGTTTTGCACTTGCAAATTCTTAATAGGTTCGAGTCCATTAACCCAAGAGGGGACGATTGAGTTCAAGAGGCCCAAGCCGAATTCTGGTCTGTGCTTCTTGAATCCCAACTCTAACTGATGAAGGATAGCCTCTATTCTTTCGTGGAACACAGAGGCATCCCCCTTTGCAAGTTCAGGAAGGACCTTCTCAGTTAAGATATTCAAGATCTTGCTTTCAAGCTCCTCAACTTTCTGCAAAGTCAAGTTATTGACACCAACCGTGAAACCCAAAAGCGCAGTGGTTTGATCCAAACCAGAATTTGGCGAGAAGTCTTCTCCGTAACCAGTTTCAATCAACTCCTGATAAAAGGGTGCATTGTGGCCGTCGCAAAGCAATGAATTCAACACTTTCCACTTGAAGATCTCATATTGAGCGTCTTCTTCCAATGGATTTCCTAAAAACCAAGTAATGGATGATTTGTACTGCTCATCAATCGGTTTGGAAGTCATGGTATCGACAGGTCCAGTGACTTCAACATTATGAGACTTTACATCTGGCATGGTCTGGAAAATTGATTTCTTAACATCTCTTCTCGACGAGCGGCTTCCGAAATTCTGGTAGAACTCATTCAACTTCTGCAAGTGCTCATTCAAGTGGAAAGATCCATAAGTATAAGTTTTAGCGTTGGATGGATGGTAGTTATACGAGTGGAAATCTACCAAGTCCTCGTAGTGCAAGTCGGTAATCTTTGCCGGATCTCCACCTGAGTTTTTCAACGATGGGTATACTGCCTCTTGGAATTTGATCCAGTAGAGATAACTGGAATTCGAATACTGGCCCTTCATCTCATTGTACACCACACCCTTGAACTCAAGAGGACTGTTTTTATCAGCCAAATCACTCTGCTCCAAGCGCCAACCCTCTTGCAGGAAGTCTTCGTAAGTTAACAATGGCTCAAACACTGACGATAAGTATACATCCATTAAATTGTCGAAGTCCTTTCTGTTGGTAGTTGCAAATGGGTAAAACGTGTAATCGTGACCAGTCATTGCATTCATAAAGTTACTGAGAGAACGATTCAACATCTTGAAGAATGGATCTCTTACAGGATACTTGTATGATCCACATAACGTCGTATGTTCCAAGATGTGAGGCACACCGGAACAGTCTGGAGGGTTTGTTTTCAAGGCAACAGAGAACACATTGTTTTTGTCGGAAGGCGAGTCTAAATGCAAGTGTTCCAGCCCAGTTCTGGGATGTTTTAACTTAACGGCAACCAACGAAAACTCCGGCACTGGACGCACATCTTCGATGGTGAAGCCATGCACCAGGAGGCCAATGGGATACTTTGCCAAAATATGGGCTTGTGAAGGGGCCGCCGTTGCCAAAAACCGACGATGCAACTGGCCGAATAGCCTATTGTCAGTTCTAGATCTCAACATTGGTAGTAAGGTGAAGATTCGCACAATGTGAAGGTTGAGATGAAGGTGTAGGTGAGGATCAGCGAAGTATGAGATATACGAACGGTGAAAATGAAAGTGGAGAAATGAGAATTTATATTTATATTTATAAAAATGGATTAAATGGGCTTGAAACCTCGAGAATATGCAGTTTATGGTAGATATTGTGTATTCTTTGTAGCTAACGGCCTGGTTCCAGATCTTACATAATCACGATCTATAGAGGTTATTAATGTGTGAATTACTAATTAGTCAGATAGCAACTCCGTTCTCAGAAGCGAAAAAGTTTCACCTTTTCATTACCTAATGTCGAATTATGAATCGTTGATTTCATATACTCTCTTATTACGTGTTGAATAGCATAACTTTCAGACCAGGCGAAACATTAAACTATACTTCAAGGCAACTCTGCATTATTCAATGTTCCTGAGGCAATCAAAGAGAGCTCTTCAACTCGAACTTGGACAAGCCCAGTGTCTTTCTAAACACCTCCTTTGCATCCTTTGTGATGATGTTTCCATGGCATGGCACAGCCACATCAAAATCCAAGCTCAGCAACAATTCAAGACCTTCCCTCGACTTCTCGTCGCCGGCTTTGCAGAATTTTCCATTGAGCCATGATCCCAACGTGCTGGATGGGTTCAAAAATCTAAACAAGTACGACCATCCAGTAAATGGATAGTGATTTTCGGGATATCCGGTGGCTGATGAATACTGCTCGATGCTTTCATCTTCGTCGCGAGCGCCAATGTTGAAGAACACATCGCCCTGGTAGATCGACTTCGAAGGCTTGTGGTAAACTACTACATCCTTGTTCATGCTATGCGCTAAAAAGATGATCTTCAAGTCGTCCAACCAAGACTCAGACAAGCCCAAAATGGATAACTCGCTAGAGCCTAACAATTTGTTGCCCAATTCCTCGGAAAGAATATAGTCAACAGGACATGCTTCGCCCAACTTGACGTTGTTGCCTGCAATCACCTTTGCATTGGGGTAGGTGGGCTTGTAGGACTTAGCTGCAAGATTGTGCTCATGGTTAGGGATGATTAGATGCGTGATGGTAGCATCGCTATTGGCATCGCCTGTCAACACCTCAATGGCATCCTTCAAGTAGTCTCCATATGGAAGGGGAGAAAAAGCCACAATGTTACCGTCGAAGTTGAATAACGACATTCTGGCGCCAACATCGAAACGGTTCAAGATGGAGAACGGACAAGACACTGTGACAACATTGTCCGAGAGTTTACGAATAGCAGGTTTGATTGGAGAAGGGTAGCCCATTGGAAAGAAAGTGGTGGGTGCGGCAAGGAATGTGGGGAGGACGAGGGTATATATATGGTGAGGATACGGGGGGGAGAAAACAAGATGAGTCTAGAATGTCGAGATCACAAACGTGATGGTGGCGATGGAGATTACGAGCGAAGAATCGTTTAGTTGAAGAATTTGCCAAGGGCGGCTTTATCAAGCGGTTTTAAATCTAATGATTTTCGGAGTTATTATCCATGGCAGGGAACGCAGAGTGGATAATTTGCGAGGTTCAAAATGCGAGAGAAAGTAAATTGTCTACGACAGATAGCACCAAATGGTAATACCACCAGCGTCAAGATAAACACGAAAATGCTATACGATGGAATGACAAAGTGGTCGAAACTCGAGAAAAATTCAAAATCAGTTAACGGCTGAATACAGCCGTTCTTGTCATTCGATGAATGTACTACTACAATGAAGGAAATGTTCTTTACCTTCATACTACAGTCTCTGTCTACACTCCATGACTAGTCGCTGTCTACAGTCTGGCTGATCGCAGATGACCAAGAATATGTCAAAAAATCCATAAGCTTTTATCAATTTTCATTTTTACAGAATACCTTGCAAAACACCATTCCTTAATCACGTATTGTTCTTTGCCAGCTTTTTTTTCCCCATTTGCTCTCCCTCTATACTCTATCCAGTTTGCCTATGTTATTGAAAATTTTCGCCGGTTTCGCACCGGATTAGCTCCACGAACTTATCACCTTCTTTACTTTTCATCGTCCATGACGAAAAAATTCCAAAGCAAGCCGATCTCGCAGGAAGTTTCCACCCTTGGTGGCTTCATCGCCGGTGGAATCGCCGCATGTGGTGCCGTCACCTTCACAAACCCTATCGAGCTCATCAAGACAAGAATGCAGTTGCAAGGTGAGCTTACAGCCAAATCTGACGCTCCAAAACTCTACAAAAACCCTTTGCAGGCGCTGGTGGTCATCTACAAGAACGAGGGACTCCGTGGGTTGCAGCAGGGCTTGATCTGTGGATACGTGTACCAGATTGGACTCAATGGATGTAGAATTGGTTTGTATGAGCCAAGCAGAAAGCTCTTGACCAGAACTTTGCATCCTGCTCACTACAACGATGACGTGTCAAAGATTCCACAGAACTTGCTAATCAACGTTTTGGCCGGTTTCTTATCGGGTTCTGCCGGTGCCATCATCGCCAACCCGTTCTTCTTGATTAAGACAAGAATGCAGTCTTTCAACAAGGCAAACTCCAGTTTGAAGGTCAATGTGGGCCAGCAAACATACTACAAGGGTGTCATTGATGGTCTCACCAAGATTTACTCGGCTGAAGGCATCAAGGGCTTGTTCAGAGGCACCGATGCTGCAGTGTTGAGAACCGGAGCAGGCTCTGCGGCCCAGTTACCAGTGTACAACTTGACTAAAAACTATTTGTTGAAGCACAACTTGTTGGAGGATGGCTCTATTGGGTTACATTTTGTATCGTCTTCTGCAGCCGGTTTGGGAGTGGCCATTGTCATGAACCCATGGGATGTGGTGTTGACTAGATTGTACAACCAGAAGGGTGACTTGTACAGCGGACCAATGGACTGTTTTGCAAAGACAATCAAGACCGAGGGACCCACTGCATTGTACAAGGGATTTTGGGCCCAGTTATTCCGAGTTGGACCTCATTCGATCTTGACGTTGATGTTCATGGAACAGGCCATGAAGTTGGTGTACCTGGTGGAGCAGAAGTTTTGATATTTATACATAGACAGGATAGACAAGGTGTGGAGTTGAAAAGACTCCATTATGAACATTTAGTAATGATAAGTAGGAACATAGAGGAATATTGATAATTGAAATTCTAAGGACTCGAAATATCAAATGATATTATAGATAATAGAATATAACCAAAATTTAATAAACCTGAAGAAATATTTAAAGAATTTAATAATCATGCCACAAATGGAAATAAGAAAAAGAGAAATGGAATAGAAGATGGAATTGCATTTAAAATATGAAATTGAAAAGTTGAATTGGCATCATAATAATAGAATTCTTTGATTTGAGATTTCTGCGGAACCATCGATAAACCTATATCTTGTACCTTCCTACATATTCTATCTCAACTACTACAATGACCAAAGTTAGACCAGCGGCTCGCCTTATGCAAGCCAGCGCCCAGTGTCTGGAGCTCGGTGCTGCCTACGGCCAATGTGTTCTCAAGACATATAATAACATCTCCAAGGATGTGTGTGAGAAGGAGTTTAATGCGTTCAAGGCATGTGTGACCAAAGCCATGAAGAAGTGAGCAAGAAATCAGTAAAGAAGGGAAGAAGGGAAGAAGAGAAGAAGAGAAGAACAGGGGAGAATGAAACATGCGATGAAGTCTGATTTATTGTAGACATGAATCCACGACCAAAATTATGGACTCTAGCAGATATGAGTATTTTGGATGTTCATTGGATCGCTGTCTATTGAAATTCTCCAGTTATCTATGAATTATAACCAAAGATGAAATACAGTTGCTTTGACTTTGAATTAAAGCGATTTCTTTACAACACCCTGTTTGTATAACGCTCTAGTGTTTGTTGGGGACCTGGATCAAGTATATAGAACAAATGACAACGAGTATCCACCAACATAAGAATAGGAAGAGTAAGCGAAGAGGGAAAAACAAGAAGGTAATTAATTTTTGTGTTTTTACGGCAGATGCTCTTCTTCTTTTCATTGTTGAATATCAATAACTTAAACGATATCAAATTGCCATTACCTTCTGAGAGTGATACAGGTATCTGTTGGTGCAGTCATCGCAATCTACACTGAAACTCCATTGATCACATAAAACCACCATCAACACTATTTGAGTCCCAGACTCTAAAATCCATAAATAAAACTCAAAAACAACAACTAAGAATCACTAAATCATTACTAGCCATACTTGATTGATAACATATTAATCCGAATCCTACAACCTTAACCTTGCTCATCTACTCTATTGTTTTCGGTCCTACATCCATGTCGCCCCATGTGATAATGTCCACAAACCGATCACATTAACCACCACCTACAACTCATATAAATATGTTTTTAAACCCGGAATCAAAATCTCTAGCTCGTTCTCATATCTCCCAAATTTCTAGAATTTTTAAAAATTCTTTTCCTCTTATTTGGTGCCCCTCCCCATTTCTCAGTGTGGGGTACTATCTACACTCTGTTCTCCAGATTCTAGATTCTTGCTACAACCACTTTTCTTTCTGCCAATTACACTAGTTTCTCAAGATGGTGCATATCTCACGTCTCACAAGCTACACGCGTGAAGACATGCGCCGTCTCTTGATGATTCTTAAGGAATTTGTGCTCGTTTACAAAGACAACCGGGTCACCATCAACTATCAGAGTCGTCCTGTGGTTTTGTTTTTTGGCACCATCATCTCCACTTTCGGAATAGGTGCAATCTTTGCCATCCGCCTGTTGATCCATTCGTACAACGACTACCAGTACAAGCGCACCCAGAACCGGCCGGCTTTGATTCGTCAGTCTTCCACCATCTTGAAGAATGGTGCTAGAGAGATCTTTATCCCGAAGGGAAGAAACGGAACCAGCCGTATTATCATCCCCAAACCAAACATGGACCAGTATGCGTCTGACAAGTATCTTTACAAAAATTTCTACATTGATCAGAAGTTGAGACAGAACAACATCTTGAATCTGAAGTTCTTGAATCAGCTAGTGATCATTTGGCGTATTCTAATCCCGAAATTCTCCTGTAAGAACACATATTTGTTGCTTTCACAGTGTTTTTTCTTGATTTTGAGAACATGGTTGTCTTTGATTGTGGCCAAGCTCGACGGTCAGATTGTTAAAAACTTGATTTCTGCCAATGGGAAGAAATTTGCTCGTGACTTGATCTACTGGATCTTGATTGCATTCCCGGCCTCTTACACCAATGCAGCCATCAAGTACTTGACGAACAGGCTTTCGTTGAGTTTCAGAACAAACTTGATTCGTTACATCCATGACATTTATTTGGACAAGGTCATGACATACTATAAGATTCTGTTTAACCTGAACGAGATTCAGAACATCGATCAGTATATTACTAACGATGTTGCCAAGTTCTGTGACTCCATCTGTGGGCTTTTCTCCAGTATGGGCAAACCATTGGTTGATTTGGTGTTCTTTTCCGTCTATTTGAGAGATAACTTGGGCACTGGTGCCATTGTTGGCATTTTTGCCAACTACTTCGTGACAGCATTCGTCCTTAAACAGTTCACTCCATCCTTTGGTAAGTTATCTGCTCGCAGAACTCACTTGGAGGGCCAGTACTATAACCAACACTTGAATCTTATAACCAACTCCGAGGAAATTGGGTTCTACAAAGGCTCTGTGATTGAGAAGTCGAAATTGCGTCAAACATTCGATGAATTAATGGGCCACATCAACAAAGAGATCAATATATCCTTCTCATACTCCACTCTTGAAGACTACGTCTTGAAATATACCTGGTCTGCGTGGGGTTATGTCTTTGCTGGGTTGCCTGTCTTTTTGGAGGAATTGTGGCCCATTTCCGAGGGTCACGATCATATCGATGAGGGAGAAGCTCCTCCAATTTCGGCTAAGAAAGACCCTCTGGGTGAACAGCAGAATATGAGACAATTTATCATTAACAAGAGATTATTGTTGTCTTTGGCAGATGCCGGTTCCAGATTGATGTACTCAATCAAAGATGTTTCGGAGCTTACAGGTTACACAGACAGAGTCTTCACGTTGCTCACTAATTTGCACATGTGCCACTCGCCTACTTTCAATTATGGATCCAAGCTTGGGCCAAATGATATTCACGGTACTATCCAGAGAAACTTTATTAACGGAGTTCGTTTTGAGAACATCCCGGTGATCATTCCAGGACCAGAAGGTTCCGAGGGTGAGAAGTTGGTGGATAAATTGAATTTCCACATTTCTGAGAACAAAAATCTCTTGATTTTGGGAACTAATGGATGTGGAAAGACTTCGATAGCCAGAATCATGGCCGGTTTGTGGCCGCTCTACAATGGATTGTTATCCAAGCCCAGCGACGAAGACATCTTCTATTTGCCTCAAAAGACATACTTTACCAACGGAAACTTGAGAGACCAGATCATCTACCCATACTCCTACGATGAGATGTTCGAAATGGGATACAATGATGACCACTTGTACCATATTTTACGTGAGGTCAAGTTGGAGTATTTGTTGACTAGAGAGGGCAATTTCAACGTCAAGAAAGACTGGAAAGACGTCTTCAGTGGTGGAGAGAAACAGAGAATGAGCATTGCGCGTGTTCTTTTCAAAAACCCAAAGTTCGTTGTTTTGGATGAGTCCACCAATGCCGTGAGTACCGATGTGGAGGACTATTTATTTGAGTTGTTGCAGAGGAAGAAGATTACTTTCATCACGTTGTCGCACAGACCGCTTCTTATGAAGTACCACGACTTTATTTTGGAGATCAAAAACGAGAAGGGCGATCCAGGCAACTGGATTTTCCATGACTTGACGTCGGAGGAGAATTTGAAGTCTATTGATAACGAGATCCACGAAATCGAGCAGAAATTGGCAAAAGTGCTGGATTGGGAGAAGAGAAAGGAAGATATCGAGAAGTATTTAGATGGTAGGTATGACGACATACCCGAGAGTGTGGAGATGTCTGAATCTGTGTCGTTTGAGTTATGAATATAATGAGTGAGGATACTGTGCGTAGGCATAATTAACACAATCTAATGGAAGAACGAGAAAATTTGAGGTGACCAAAAATCGGGAGGCTCCCGAAAGTAATCAAAAACATTTTATGAAATTTAAAATAAAAGTAAAAGAAGATAAAAGGAGGGATTACCACAAAGAGATTCAAACAACTCTTTCTTCGTTATCTTTTGTATTGCTCTCAATGATATCGTTTTTGCCTATTTAGTGTTAATTGCGCGTTTGGCCATGTGGACTTCAGAAACAAAACCACCCATTGAAAACATCTAAAATGGATAGATTTCAATAAAAAATTCAGTCCTAGAAAATGAACGCCACTTACTTAACCACCATTTATAATTCACATATATAACAATGCCTGTTCTTTCCATTTTCTTCCCAGTTAAACACAAAAGAAGGATGTGGGATGACACGTGACCAAGAGGGTCCCTCAGTTTCTTTTTCCCAAACTTCCATCAATCTTCAACTAAACCACTAATCATGTCTGAACCCATCAGAAAACACGGCGATATCTCCAAGGCTCCAACGCCTCAGAACACGCCGTCATCTGTGGCAAACCTGTACCTCAAGCAACAGCCTCCATCTGTCTCTACCATTTCTGAGGAGGATGAGAACAACTTGACGAAGCAGTTGGCCAACAACCCTGCACTTTTGCTGATGATCCAGGGCAAGTTGGGTACTCTCGTGGGTCAGCAGAGTGGATACATTGACCAGTTGTCGCGCCACGTTAAGAAGCGTGTTTTGGGATTGAAGGCAGTCCAGCAGCTGCAGATGAAGTTGGAGGCGCAATTCCAGAAGGAGTTGTTGGAGTTGGAGAAGAAGTACTTTAAGAAATATGAGCCTTTGTACGAGAGAAGAAAGGCAATTGTGAATGGAGAACTGGAGCCAACCACTGAGGAAATCGAGGTTGGAGAGGAATTGGAGGAGAAAGATGAGGATGAAGATGAGGAGGAGGAAGAAGAGGAAGATGATGCTGAGAATGCCGCTTCTTCCGTTAAAGGCATTCCAGGATTCTGGTTGACTGCTTTAGAGAATTTGCCTACCGTCAGCGAGACCATTACTGAGAGAGATAGTGAGATCTTGCAGGAGTTGAAGGATATCCGTATGGAATACTTGGAGACACCAGGATTCGAGTTGATCTTCGAGTTCAACCAAAACGAGTTCTTTTCTAACCAGGTTTTGACCAAGACCTACCACTACCAAGCAGAATTGGGCTACTCCGGAGACTTCGTGTATGACCATGCAGATGGATGCGAGATCAACTGGAAGTCCAAGGAGAACAACGTCACCATCAACATCGAGAGACGTAAACAGAGAAACAAGAACACCAAGCAAACACGTACTATCGAGAAGTTGACGCCTACTGAATCGTTCTTCAACTTCTTCGACCCACCAAAGGCTCCACAGGCCGACGAGGAAGACGAAGAGGAAGAGGAGGAAGATGAGGACGCAGACTTGGAGGAGAGATTGGAGTTGGACTACCAGTTGGGAGAGGAGATCAAAGACCGCTTGATTCCACGTGCCATCGACTGGTTCACTGGAGATGCTGTTGGATATGGATTCCCTGAAGACTTTGCTGACGAGGACGAGGAGGAGTTCGACAGCGAAGAAGCCGAAGACGACGAGCAGGAAGATGACGACGACATCAACGAGAAGGGCCCTAAGGAGAACCCTCCGGAGTGCAAGCAGCAATAAGCGCACCAGTGGGCACAGCTGTAATGTGGTTAAATTAGGGCAAAATGTTCCAACTGAATCGATAAATTATTGTGAGATTGTAGAATAAACAAACTTGCAAGGTGATAAAATGTTGACGTTTTGCATAAATTTGTTTTGTAGAATGGCGATTAGAAATTATCATAAAATATCTGCAAAAAAGGGGTCCAAATGAAAAGTTTGGATTCCAATGTGGGGAGGTGTCCAGAATATTATGGAAGTTCCTGACAATGCAAAAGGATTGACTTTGTGTGAAGCAAAATAAATTAATGACTAATGTGGCAAAGACGCCTGGACCTTACGGATTCAGTATCACTTAAAGATACTCCTTTGAGTAAATGCAGATTAACAATACTGATAGTTGTGGTTATAGCTAAGATTTTGAAATAAATTCCAAAAACTTATCCGCAAAAAATGACCTAGTCAGCATTTAACTCGTATTGCATTTTCGCTGAAAGTTCTGCGCCACAAGAGAGAATTTGATCATTATCTGACAAGAAAAAGAAAGAAAAAAACCATGGGGGGCTTCGAAAAACCAAATGGACAAGTCAAATTGACTTACAAAAAATTGTCGGAACTTTGTCGTCGAGAATCTTGAAGGTGGGGCAAAGTTGATAGACATGCGAGGTGGGAGGTTGCGGAAGAATTACGCAAAAGGGACAATAGGCAGATCAGTAAATTTTGAAAGGCTGGGCAACTGTGAGAATTAGCAAACAACCTACGAAAGGGAAGGGAAGGAGGGGTATCGATGGTTTACCTTACGAAATAGTTGGCCATTGTCTGATAAGAACCCAGGTGACTTTTGTCGGATTTCACCTACAAACAAATAATCAACAATAAGTGTTCCGCTGTCCCGGATCTTCCACCCAAATTGGGCATGCATCCTAGTAAATTCTTTGTATGCAATTTGGGAATTTTGTCCTTGACAACTATATCATTTTTTCTGGGTCCGTAACCAACCCATGACTAAACCACAGACAGATTGCTCAACATGCGTTTCAAATACAAAATTTACTCCTGTAGTTTTTCCAGTAAAAAAAAGAATGAGTCGTACAACAGTTGTTAATGAGCTGGAAGTTCCGAGTCCTTGTCAGAAGTGTCGTATGTAACTCCTGTTCAGGAAGCTTACCCAGGAGACAAGTGGACGGAGTGAGCGTTGAATCTCCGGATTGATCATTCTTCGGGACCGAAGAGGCATGAGTGGTGGGAGGAGGTGTGTGATTTCCGAAATCGCCCCACTCGACCCCAACTTTACCCCAGTCATGCCGTCCAAAAAAGGAAATAACTAGCTAAAAATATTGTTGGTTCCTGTAACACCTTCATACCCTCTGCACTACCATGCAAGTTGTCAGTCACCGCTCTGGTATTGCACGAAAAATTACTTGGCCCCGTCACCCAGAAAATGCTTGACAGCTAAGTTCCGGGCTCACAAATTGTGTCAAATGAGACTTAAGTGTACAATGATCAGGTTTTGACAGAGACTCGAAGTTGAAGTCGTACATTGAGAGAACAATAAATGACCATAGGCGCATATAGAAAACTGTGGGGTGCATGGAGATCACCAATTCGGAAAAACATCGCTGTACAGGGCTTCATCACACGCCGCCTCCACTTGGAGTCAACTGGGAAGCTTCCATTCTTGCAATTCACGCCGTTCAATGCCCGAATGAAACTACACAGGTACATGATGTAGCGGGGTTACCGTGTCGCTAGTGGGACGAGAAATATAAATCGTAATTATAAATACCGACGTCTTTGCTAACATTACCTTGAATATATTGACCATCTTTAATCAATTCATATGACTGACCGTTCTGGATCGGAGTCTCCAATCGAGAAGAGACAAACAAATGACGAGCACATTGTTGAGGGACACGAGTTGTCCGTTCATGACTATATTGCTGAAACTAGACCTTGGTACAAGGTGTCCCACTTGAGAACGTTGGCCTGGGTCATCTTCTTAATCACCATCACTTCCACTAACAACGGTTACGATGGTTCCATGTTGAACGGTTTGCAATCTTTGTCACATTGGCAGTCTGCTATGGGTCACCCACAGGGTCAGAAGCTTGGAGCTTTGAGTAACGGTACTTTGTTTGGTTCGATCGCTGCTGTTCCATTTGCTCCATTCTTGGCTGACCGCTTTGGAAGAAGATTTGTTCTTGTTTTTGGTCAGGCTCTTACTATCCTCGGTGCTGTCTTACAAGGTGTTTCTAACAGTTACGGTTTCTTCTTGGGCTCCAGACTTATTATTGGTTTCGGTTCTGGTGTGGCTACCATTGGTTCCCCAACTTTGATTTCCGAGTTGTCTTACCCTACGCACAGAGAAGTTTCGACATTTGTTTATAACATCTGTTGGTACTTGGGTGCTATCTTGGCAGCCTGGGTGACTTACGGAACCAGAACTATTGATGGAAACGCTTCCTGGAAAGTTCCTTCCTACTTGCAAGGTGCTTTGCCAGTTTTACAGCTCGCTTTTTGCTGGATGATTCCTGAGTCTCCAAGATTTCACATTGCCAAGGGCCATGTAGATAAGGCAAGAAAGACTTTGATGAAGCACCATATCGGAAACTCCCAAGATCCTAGAGATATCGCTTTGGTTGAGTTTGAGTTGAAAGAAATTGAGAGCGCCTTGGAGCAAGAGAGACTTCACGCAAACACCTCCTACTTCGACTTTGCTACTAAGAAGAACTTCAGAAAGAGAGGTTTCTTGGTTGTGATGGTTGGTATTATGATGCAGCTTTCTGGTAACGGTTTGGTCTCCTACTACTTGGTTAAAGTCTTGAATTCTATTGGTATCACTGAGGAAAAGAAGCAATTGCAAATTAACGGATGCTTAATGATCTACAACTTTGTCATCTGTCTCACATGTGCCTCTGTTGTTCGCTTCTTCAAGAGAAGAACCATGTTCGTTTCGTGTATCACCGGTATGTTGCTTTCGTATGTGATTTGGACAATTTTATCTGCTCTCAACCAGCAGAGAGACTTCAAGGATAAGTCTTTGGCCAATGGTGTGCTTACCATGATCTTCTTCTATTACTTGTTCTACGACATTGGTTTGAACGGTTTGCCATTTTTGTACATTACCGAAGTTTTGCCTTACTCCCACAGAGCAAAGGGTATTAATCTCATGCAATTCGTCATGATGATCGTTTTGGTTTACAACGGTTACGTCAACCCAATTGCTATGGATGCCATTGAATGGAAGTACTACATTGTGTACTGTTGTATTCTTGCCGTGGAGCTTGTCATTGTGTTCTTCACTTTCCCAGAGACGTCTGGTTACACCTTGGAGGAAGTGGCACAAGTTTTCGGTGACGAGGCACCTGAACTTTCCAACAGACACCTTGACACTGTTGAGACGCACAAGCGTTCTTTGGAGCATGTTGAGGAAGTTTAATTTTTATGTTTATATGTTGTAATAAGAAACTATCTAATTTCTTAAGTACTTGTTGTAGAAGAGGCTTGTCTGCGATAATATAAAGAAAAGAAGATGGACTTAATCGTCTAAATAATCACTAGTTAGTAGTGGTCGGTGAATAATTGCTGATCCTGGTTATAGATTATTGCTACATAATTTCAGTTGTTTACGATTCTGTGGTCACTATTAGAAAGTATATCATAGTCAAGTTTAGTTATCATGTTGAGATGCTTTATTAACAAATGGAAAATTAACTATCTCAAGATATTAATCATCCGGAAACCTTGAGATTCTTTAGAGTCCTAGAAGTTATTATTTATTGGCCATCTTCATAACACTGTCTCTGTGGGGAGTTCCAGAGATAGCAACCCTCTCGGGGACCTCGCTCCTAGCAAATAGTTGTATATATCAAATATTTTTAAATCCTCCTTTCATGTTTGTTTTTTCGTTCCGTTTTTGTTGTAACATTCGTTCACGTGTTGCTTATTATTGTAAGAAGTCTTACAAGTTCGCCAATAATTACATAGTATGAGCATGCATGTGTAATTGAGGACAGAATTTCTAAATAAGGAGTTCATTCGACAATGTAAATCCTTTTCTATGATTCGATAGTTTCCTACTTTACTTGCCTATCTCTACTGATACTGACGATGTCACTGTCGCCAGTTTATGTCAGTCGCGTTCCATAATTTCCAACCTCTGGAGTTAGTGAGCATATATCTGAATTCCATTCTCGGAACATTAAAGGCTAGGGTTCCCTTTTCTCAGCAAGTATACCCTTTTCTTTTTCTTGTTAGTGTTTGTTCATTATAACATTCTAACTCCAATCCCACTTTTCAGGTAGCCCAAAAAGTAAAATCAAACTACTCCTAAAATCTCGATTGGATGAATTTTCCACAATTCTTAATAATGTGCAAGAAATTAAAAGTAAGGTTTCAAATTGCATTGTCTCTTGATCAGGTGGGTAAATGGAATTTCAATTCGCGCGATTGTAACCTTAGTGTTTTTTAAACTCAGAAGCACCTCGGAACTTCTAGATTAGACTGACCAGATGATGATAATTTTTTTCAGAAAGCGAATGAAAATGGTACCATGGTAAGAATAATTAAATGCTCACCGGCTCTGCCGTTCAATGATGTTGTAGGAGAACATAGCTACAAAGAGCGTTCTATGGTAGTGTTATGCTCATCCTGTCTCATTTCCATGGTGGTCAGACAGCGTTAAACCGTATGACGAGGTGATAACACGATTTCGAAAAAGAAAGTGATGAAAAAAAAGATTAATATTTCACAATTCATTTCATAAAGAGCATAGGAAGAGATTTTCTTCTTGGCCTCACCTTATTGTTCTCCGCTTCTTTATTGTACACTAATAATCATTGTTGGCCAGTCCCTTCATTTTCAAACACCTTACCGACATACCACGCCTCTTCAAATCTTCACCTGTTCTACAAAATGACTTTTGCAAACAGTCATCTTTGAAGGAGGTGTGCACATCTGAAATCTTGGGAAACGAGCAGGTAGCACATAAAACTGGCCATAGTCTACCATGCATATGCGCCATGCACCAATACCAGTTTGTATGTCGGTGTGGCCGCGGATGTAGTGCGGGTCCATGCACAATACAAATCCATGAATTCACCCGACATAGGCATCGAAAGCCATCCACAACGATCATCAAAGACTAGGCCAGTAAACAGAATAACAATAGGCTACAAGGACTGTATCGCGTTAATATTAGGTGGGGGTTCTATGTATAAAAAAAGGAAAGAGACCAATCGTCTCGTGGGTCAACCAAAATAGCCTATCGTATGAATTGAAATGAAAGAAGAGTTTGGGTCTGCTCTTCTAGCATGTGTTGGTGTACAAAACAACAAACTCGTAGACGGCGGTGTTACCGTCGGCCAAGATAGTAGTACTGGTGGATGTGGAGGCACTGTAGATACCTGCTGGGATGGAGGTGTCGATGCTACTTGAGGTGGATGAAGGTGTAACGGATGAGACAGCAACGGAGACTGCGGCCGAAGCGGAGGACGTAATGGAGGATGAAGAGTCCGTGGTAGTTGCAACGCTAGCATCTGTAGGCTGGGAAGAGGAAGCAATGTTGGAAGAAGCAGCAGCATTAGAAGAAGCAGCAGCATTCGAGGAAGCATCAACTTCAGAGGAGGAAGCAGCAACATCAGAGGAGGAAGCAGCAGCCTCAGAGGAGGAAGCAGCAGCGTCAGAGGAGGAAGCAGCAGCCTCAGAGGAGGAAGCAGCAGCCTCGGAGGAGGAAGCAGCAGCGTCAGAGGAAGATGCAGCCTCAGAAGAAGCAGCAGCTTCGGAGGAAGAGGAAGCTTCGGAAGAAGCGACAGAGCTCACTGTTTCTGTAGAAGAAACAACCTCTGCGGAAGAGGACTCAGCTGCACTAGTGGTCTCTGTAACAGAAGCAGAAATGGAATCAGAAGTAGTCTCAGCAGCAATAGAGCTGGAGCCAGCAGCTTCAGTGGCGCTAGTCTCGGACTCAGTGGTTGAGGCATCCACGGCGTTGACGATTGCATGGATAGCACCCGTAACGTAGTCAGTGGTCAACAATCCACCAGTGTTGGTGTATATATATTCGGTAATAGTAGCCACATATGTAACATCGACGGTTTCGTAAACAGTAACGGTGGAAGCATCATCGGAGGCAGCCACCACCGACTGCAACAAAGGTGCAACCGCAAGCAAAGGCAAGCTCTTGAGACCACGCATTAGAAGACTGAAAAAGCTTTATTACGAGTCAAAAGTTATGGGTGTGTGGATATTTTATACAAGTGGGGGCCATTTGCACGCCTTTAGCATATCCTGCGCTAATGGGTGCTTGAGATCGCCTGTATGCTGCAGCAATAATCTGGCTATCCAGCAAATCTTCTGCATGCATCTCATATTCTGCGTCACGGACTATATGATCGTACATTGCCCTCAAGTAGCCTGTCCGGTTTGAGCCCTCGTTGAGTAAAATTGAATTGGCCGCCAGCATCTTCAAACCCTGTGATGTTAGATTCCTTGCTTTTGCGCACGCTGGAGATTATTATGCTGGCTAGTTAGATCCATACGCACTACATTGCGCACACTGCGCGATTGTTGTTTATATGTCAGATCGCCTAAAAGAGATGTTCTCCTCCAAACATGAAATTGACGAACCTATACGTGTGCATAGGTGACCTTTCAAAGGAAAGAATCCAAATAAATTTTATTTGAGGAAGATGGTAAATCTCAATTGGATCAGAGAAAAAGTGAGTTAATGAAGAAAATTTCCAGCGTACCTTCCATATGTTATTTCAAGGATCTGGTCATTGGTTCATTCTATTTTTCCCTGCGGATACTAACCCATTCTTGCATATGCAGAACGATTGTGTTTGCGCAAGTAATAATGACTCTCCATTCAGATTTAACAGAAACCACTGAGACATTGATTGTTTTAAAGTGGGGAATCAAACTCTCACAAAAAGCATCTTTACAATGATATAGTCAATAATATGCCTAACTATATTTTGTTTCCATGAGTGCGCGAAGGAGGTGTTGAAATGCAATTTGTGCGATCGACGATTCGAGATTAGCGAACAGCACCACTGATGGAAAAGAAGCCGAGGAATCGCGACTAGGATCGTTTGATACATTTTTGCGGTGATTTTCAGAAAAATCCCTTGCAGACGTAAAGTCACCGAACCAGCCGACTAGGTTTGCCGACCTGCATCATCCCATTAGGACGCGAAAATGCCCCAAGCGTCAAGATCCAGCAAGTGCGGCATCGTATAGTTCGAGGTTTGCAGTATTACGACCGCTCGCCTGTTTAGCGGATTTTACACACTTGTCGATGCTGGCTGACTTCATCTGGGAGTTATTGAGATGCATTAAATCGAAGATCTTACTGAATTAACGAGATCTTGCTGTGGCTAGTATTATGAAATTGATAAGAACTGTATTTAAATTTTTGATCATGGTGGCATATGTTGCACTTCTCTGAATCGTTACAAACTCTTTATTCAATGATGCTCTTTTATTCATCAAACTTTTAATCCGATTCATACAATCATTATTTTCATTCATTCTTTTTGCTACAATCATTTATTATTCTACCGCGTAACAACTTAAATCTTATCATTCAAGGTTGTCTATTAACATTCACCCATACCATGCTCGTTCTCACATCCATCCGATAGTCTCTAATCACACACACACACAGACACACACACACACACACACTCTCTCTCTCTCTCTCTCTCTCTCTCTCTCTCTCTCTCAGATTATCTTAAGTCATTCTCAATCACATCATTTGAATCTTACTTCAACCAGCGCCTGCGCTATCGGTTCGACTATTGATGTTCTCTACCGCACCAGCCAAATGGGGAAATTCCTCAACCAACTTGTCTCCAAGCACTTTCCGAAGCGTAGCAAACCCCAACATCTTTCCTTTAAGTCTGGCGTTCGACTTCGCTGTAACCTCCACAAACTCTCTTGTGTAGATATCAGGATTTCTTCCGTCCTCAATGTAACTAATCACGTCAATGGGAATAGGATACTGCTGTGTGAAAGGACTATTGGTGAGTCCAGAGAGCTGGCTGATTACCTGGTTGGTCTTGTGGGTCAATGCTGTGTGAGATTGATGAGTGCCCTGGTTGTCGTGCACTAAAACCCCCAACTCAATGAAAGACTCCACCAATCCCTGGAGTTGAGATGCAGTAGCCAATAGAGGCTCGTTTTCGGGCGTCTTTGCGATTTCCGAGGTAGTCATTACTTCTGGAGATGGATGATTAAACTAAATGACTATGTCGAAGGGTCGCAATGGGTCACGTGTAATAGCGGGAGGCAAGGGTGTAGAGTTCCTTTGCAAACACAAGTAGTTTCCAGATATTGCAGGTTCTAATCCAATAATTTTTATGAATCAGGTTCTTCAAATAGTAATAATGGTTTTGGTGGTTCGGATCATCTCCACTTTTCTAGGTATCTGTCAACGTTCTGCAGTAATATACCTTGCGTCCATTGTTAAGAGTGATGACAACCATACAGAAAGTCCTCATTTCCAAGCAAATTAACTCCGTCAGAAATCTATTCATCTATTTCTCTGTCACTCAATCTCAATCTACTCTTGATCTACACTCCCCTCTTATCATCAATATTCGGCCCCTGGTTGGAGGTTGTGCAGTTAAAGTTCAACATCCTGCACGAGTTAGTGTGTAGCATCTGCATGCAGGCATGCCAGACACAACCTCTAGCGCCGACCTCATGCGTAACTCAACCGATCTTGCTTACCGCTAGCATCTTACAGCATTCCTTGCATACTCACACATATCCTTCTGTCTGTGTGTGTTACGTTTAGCGCCTTCTTTAAAAGGATCCCCACTCAAATATTCTTCCACATCTTTCTTTGATCACTCCGCTTCTCCAGGAAAAAAATTAATTCGCAATTCAATGGCAGATCCAAGCGAGGTGGTATTACGTTACACGCCAGAAAAATGGATCGAGGCCCAAGAGAGACTGGGTTCGGCGTCACCATCCCGCTTCGTCACTTTATCCTACAATCCAAGAGATCACTTGCTGTCGACACCCTCTCCTCGTAGAGAAAGGGCTTCTGTACCTCCAGTGGTGAGAAAACATGTCCAGCCTCTTAATTCGACGTCGAAAGAGTTCTTTGTACGTCCCATATCAGAGTCATTGGATCGTCTTGGAGAATATGGAAAGAATCCACTGAATGATGTTCAGGTATTGGAAAAAAATTGGTACTACGATTTGACTAATGTTGGCCAACGGCTTAGATTGCTTAGAGAAACGTTTAAAGTTTTACAGCTGGTTCGTAAAAAGCGAATGATGGGCGAAAGAGCTGACTTCAAGATGCTCAACGAGTTCCGTTTATCTCACACGGGCTCTCCAATTGTGCTGGACGATGACGGCCTATCGAAGACTGAAGATGAAGATGACAATAACACCTCCAGTGTTCCTGAGTTTCCTCCTCCTCCTCCACCTAAACAGAGGGGTCGTCCCAGACGTAAGCATACTCGGGGACGGAAACCTGGGTATCGCCGTGAGACGGCGGACCCTCCAGTTACAAGAACAAGAGCTTCCAGAAGAGTCCAGGACTCCACACTGCTGCCTTTGCTGAGGGAGCAAGCTGTGGCCACCTTACTGACAACCAATGGAAACGGAGATGGACGCAACTTGGTGTATACGTCACCTACGGAGGCTCTGTCCACATTTCCGATCTTGCATCTGCCTCCAATTCTTCCCAGTCAGAGATTGCCTGAAAATTACACTCAGGCCATCAACTATGGTGGTGCGCTCACCTACGGCTCGAATGAATCTCTACATGTGAAAGCTCCGAAATTCGTTAGTGGTGTGCCTGAAGAGAATCAAGCAAAGCAATCAAGGGGTGCATCGTCCACACCTGTAAGCTCCAAAGTAGGAGTAGCTGGTGATTCTAGCTCATATGCATCAGCTTCTCCATCGGTTGTGAAACAATCGACTGGAGAAAATTCTCACTTTGGGCCAATTCTCACTCTTGGAGGGCCATCGGGACCTCATGCTATGCAAGCCCAAGCAAATCAAGCATCGAATCAAGCAATTCCAAGTCAAGCACATCCATCCACCATGACCACGCCAGCATATCACAGTGCACATAGCACAAAGCTTTCAACGCCTAATCTTGCTACTCAAACAACTACATCAAACGTCACTACTACTCCTTCACCTCCAAATCTTACGAATGCTCCTATTCTCCATTCAAGCACACTTCCAGGAATGAGAATGCCGAATATATCCGATCGGCTGCTTCCTACTTTTGCCGGTGATTCCAGGGGCCCTCTTCCCCGTATGGCAGGCATGCCCGGAGTACCAGGAATGGCCCGGATGTCGGGTATGACAGGAACACCTGCGATTTCTCATACACCTGCGGGTTACATGGGGTCGCAAGGCGGACCCGGCATCAGACTCCCTCCTCTTCAGTGGGGAAGCGGAAACTACGAAATGCCGGGTATACCTCATCAATCACCTCCATCTATGTACTCAGGACCATCGTCCGAGGACAAGAAAGAGTGAGATTGGTATTTTCAGGCAAATGTGTTTTTCCCCTCGATGCGCATCAATGACAAGAGCGATCCAATCAATTCGCAAACAATGTGAATATAAAAATTGGATGCGATGCAGTTGCGAAAGTTTTGAGGCGGTATTGCCGCTTGACACTACCAAAAAGAAAAAGCATCACCCAACGGATGCATCATTGCCATGCATGTCGACACATCGGAGATGTTTGTAAGTCTATTTGCTGTCGTTTGCTAGACTTCACCAACTCCACCAGTCGCAACCGGGAATTTGACATCAAGACCCTCATTGGATGCAACGTCTATGCACAGGCTGATGTAGAGAGAAGCTCGCGCCTGGTTCCACACATCGTACGACCTGCAAGGAAAACTTTCACCATCTTGTCCCAATACAGCCAATTTTGCAAATGAAATCATCGTAGTACTGTCAAGAAGCCCAATATTTGATCGCAGGATATTGTGACGGCCCTTTTTTTCCGCATTTTTTGACGCCCACACCAATAGCCCTGCCCTGATAAAGTAAGTGTTCCTGCAGAAAACCCCATCAGCCTTAGCTATCTTTATCTTTGGGATCGTCTAGGCATCAGTGAAAGTTTTCTTGTCACCATCTCAACTCATAAGTTTCCTCCGAGTGCTCTAGTCATTCTACGTCAAATTTCCCGCCATTTTTGTCCTCGTGCTACTGGCCAATCGTTCTTGATCGCACACCGCCCCTATCGTTTTAGAACAATCACGATTGTCTCACTTTCGACTTGCTAATTCTTGGCCCTTTCAGAACTGGTCCTCTAGACGCATTCTCATCCCAACGGTTTCTTTCTGCAACCATGTCTCGATCTCCTTCGCCGACCACTCTCAAGCCATCGTTGATTCGTCCGGCATTCCCACATATGTCTACGTCGCCTGACTTGGTGGGATTCAGGACTAATTCTGGCCCTCAGTACGATACTATAGACAACAGACTTCCAGGAGATAAGTCCAGTGCCAAAGAACTTCTCGACTTCTTGAACGAGAGATCTAACGACGAGTATAAGACGGTGGTGTTCAGAACGACAGCGAGAAATAACGCCCACTATCAAAATCGTGTCTCCTTCGATACCGTCGGCACTCAGATCGCCGAAGATCCAACTCTGGACTTCTCCGATGACGACTACTATTCTCCTCCCAGACGGATGCTGAACGACATGGATTACCGTGGCCGAGGCAGAGATAGAGATCTTTTGCCCATTCGATCTCCAGGCACTTCACCAGGTGCCAGTCCGACCCGAATGCTCTCGCCAATCCGAGGGATGGATATGAGCCGCCTTTTCCAGAATGCTGTGCTGTACCCCACCACACCCATCATTACTAGAAGAGGATGTACCTTCACTAAAATGCATCGACACTTTGAAGATTTGTACCTTGGCAAGCTCTTGCACAAGGGACTCTGTCCAGTGTTGCCAGGACGAGTGATCTTGGTGTATATCAGTGGAAGGCAGCATACGTGGGTAGCTATGGACTGGATTCTCCGCTCTTTCATAGAGCACGGCGACACTGTTATCATTGTTAGTGCTGTCAAGCAGCCACCCGGGCCCAAAAACAAGATGAATAAGTTTCTGATGTCTCCAACTCACGTAAATCGTGATCCTGCGAAATTAAAGCTGCGTGAGAGATTCCGAGAGAGAAGCCGTCCCGAGTATATCAAACAGGTTGCAGCTAACGTGATGTCGTACGCCATGAAGGTGGTAAACCCAGGTATCATCGCCAAAATCACAGTTGAAGTTTGTGAGGGCACAACCAAGGATGTCCTTAAGGACATGTACAAGTTATATGAGCCTAACGTTGTATCTACAGCCTCGAAAGTCAATGTCCGGAACAGTGCGCCATTGAAATCGTGGAACTCATCTCGTTTGAGTGATCGTTTGGTAAAGAACTTCCCACTTCCAGTCATTGTGGTTCCGGCACTGAACATGGGCCATTTCGAAAGAATACTCAAGGATGAGGTCGAAGGTATTGCTCCTGGAATGCTGAATTCTACGAGCATGACCGCTTCAACCTCTAACAATTCCAAGAAGACTGTTGAACTGCCCAAGCCTGCAGATCTGCCTATTATGAAGATAACTGACTCACAGAATCAAAATGTCAGCGACGAAGAGTCACTATCAGATGGCTCGTTGCATAGCGAAGGAAGTGGAGGCAGCGTATCTACCACAGAATCCTATGACTCGTTTGTGGAGATTGCGGAGCTCTACGATGGATATCGTGATAAGCTTCACAATGAACTTCGACTGTTGGCTTCCAATACTCGTGATGACCAGTACTTTGCCAATTTCCTCCGGTCTATCTCCGACAAGTCGCTTGAGTTCTGCGAGGATCTTCGCGGTGTTGATCCCGACTTTCGTGGTCAGGGTGCAAAACTTGCAAGGGCAATTACTGGCTCCAATTCTTTTGGTGCCGTCCCATACAAAACAAAGTCGTTGTTGGCCCCAGTGGAAGCGCCAAAGCCGCTGCCAGGGAACTCGGGAGCAATTTCCATTGCAGACTTGAAACGAAGCTTGAAGCTCAATGCTATGAAAAGCGACGAAGGTGTACACAATGGACCAAGCATCTTGGTGGATCCTCCTTCAGGCACTACATCGCCCACTTCTGAAACCCCCAAACATTCAGCTTTGACGTTTTCAGAGGTAGAGAAACCTTCAAGAAGAACAAAGAGTAGTGTTACTCCATTGAAGAAGTTCTTGTCTCACGACGACACCACTAATAATAAAGTCAAGCTTGAGCCATCCAAATCGCATCCCGACATTCGCACAGTTGCTCTGGCAGATTCGGACAAGAAGAAGAAGAAGAAGAAGAAGTTCTGGAAGTTGTTCTAGGCATGAGAGCAGTTTACGATATATATTCATTCGGTGATGTACTCACCTAATTATTAGAGTAGCACACCATGGGGATGTAGGAAAAGATAGGTCAAGAATGATTAGTAGGGAACAACTTAGTAGAACGGTTTCAGTTTACAATACGAATAATGTTCTGAGAATTTTCAATCATTCCATCACCGTCACTTGGTAATGGTGTTATTCCCTCAGTTCGTAATCGGTGCTTACATCTCATGGTCTGCACACATTTCATAGACAGGCAACGATTTAGTTATCTCACATCTGGTCATCCTTAATCCATAATAACCTGGATGTTCTGGGTATTTCTATTATTGTCGTTCATCGCCCGATGTTATGCATTTCTAGATGCTACTGGCCATTTAGTGGGAGACCAGTTTAATCTCACCTTGGATCTTCAAGATCAGATCCAAAATGTTCCAAGGGACGACTCGGACTACTTGCACGAATTTAAACCCATTTCCAACACTATAGTTCAAAGCCAGCTCCAGTATTACTCGTTTAATGTCAATGCATCCACTGGTTTGGGAGAATACTACCAGTATTTGGTGTTCATTACAGGAAACATCTGTACTCAGGACTACAACACTGCTGCAAGTGCCAACCACAGCTTGACGGTGTACTACTCGTTCAATTCTACAATGTTCACCAACTTGGAGGTAGGACAGATGGCCCACTTCGAAGACGGGTACTTCCAAGCCCTTACTGATGTTGCGCTTCTGCTGACGGGAACTGCCGTGTTATACATCGCCGTGCAAGCCCCGGAAAGTACCAATACCAGTGCCACATGGTCGTATATGATAGGTGTCTCCCAAAACGACTTGGTTTTCCAGTATGACGACGAATCGTTTGTGAGCGTCGTTGACACTGACCACGAAAGTGCACTCATTGTCACGGGAAACCTCACGGCTCCATCAGGTGCATCAGGTCAAGCAAATTACAACGCTTCCCTATCGGTGTACCAGCTTTATGTGTATTCTTACGAAAATAAGGATCTTTTCGCCGACACAAGCAGCTCATGGTGTGCTATCCGGAATGGACCTGCTCTTTTCGCTTCGACTAACTATATTACATCATATACTTCGCGTGGAGGTGGGCTTTACCAGCAGTTTTTGGTGACTGGACTCAATGCTAGTACCAAGTATGTCGGGTATTTAGTGTCTGACTTTGGAGGGGTTGACTCGAATGCACAATATGGAGGTGCAGTGTATCAGCAGTTCCAGTTCGACACCATGAGCACGGAGGCCTGTGCGCTTATCTATGATCTCGAATTCTGTGACCAGGTGGCATATTCTGTTCCGGCTCTGACGCTGGACGATGCTGAAACCAAGCTAGACCTTGGAATGATGTACGATAATCGAGCCAAATCCCTCTATGGCAACTTCTCTAAGGCATTGGATCAAATTGCATGTAACACCACAGGCGACGCCATCTTTTCTCCCATCCGAACATGTGATGATTGCAAGCAGCTGTACAAAGACTGGCTATGTTCAGTGACCATTCCTAGATGCTCGTCGAGAAATATCACTGGATATCTTCATCGTTCAGCCAACGAGTCTCGAAATGCATTCATAGATGAGGAGGTCGTTCCTCCGCTCGACTACTTCGAAGTTTTACCATGTGTGAACGTTTGTTATGCGGTGGTTCGGGACTGTCCTGCGGTTTTTGGGTTTGTTTGTCCACGAAAAAACAATTCTATCAAGATGTCGTACTATTGGGATACAGGGTCAGAGTATGGGTCTTGCAATTACGTGGGACATTATGCTGTCGTGGAGAGTGGAGCAGGTATTTTGCTGGTTGCGACGTGGGTGGTGTTATTTATCTCTGTAGGGTCGATGATGATGGTGTGAGTAGGTCATTAATAGCATAATATAAATTGGAGAAAATCGTCTTCACTTTTGTTAAGATTCGTTGCGGATAAAATCTCAATGAACATTCACTCATCAATATAAATAACAGATGGTCAATTAACCCTTTTGCAAGTAATAAATTTATCGGACTGCATATATCACCGAAACTGCATTCATATATTCAGCTTTCAAAAGTTTCGTTCGTACTATCGTTCGCGATAGTACATCTGTCAATTTTAACAATACAGAGAAGATTAGCATTGTCCTTGCATAAAGATGACACGCTATACAAAGAGATTTACCATTTTTTTTTCACTTTTGAGTTGTGAAGTTGAATATAATACTTGAAGAATTCTTAAAATGCCTTACATGTAAAAATGGGAACTTTTTTTGCTAATAGTTCATGTTTATGACGATATTCTGGGATCTTCTGTTCGAACCTTCATGGTGTTAGTGGCGAAGATGCCCGTCCAACCAAGCAAACTACACATATAATCAAACAAATCAAAATAGAGAAGAATAATTTAACCTTGAGCAAACTCAAATCTCTAATTTATGTCTCTCACCACCCCGTCACCAATCCCTATTTCAAGAATATAATCAGTTGACCATCTTGCCTGCACTTGACTATTAACCATCTCTACGCGTAGCACAGTTAATCTCCCCAGAAGATCCTGAATCACTTAACATGTCCACCAAAGACAACTTACCTTGGTACGTCGCAATTCTGTATCCAAATTCCTTCATTTTGTCTCCTACTAACCTTCAGGGTGGAAAAATACCGTCCGTCGTCGCTTGACGAAGTGTATGGTCAGGAAGAGATCGTTAACACGGTCCGGAAATTTGTCCACAGCGGCAAATTGCCTCATCTTCTCTTCTACGGGCCTCCTGGTACGGGAAAAACATCCACCATCACCGCATTGGCCAAGGAAATCTATGGCCCCAACTACAAGAACATGGTGTTGGAGTTGAATGCCTCAGACGATAGAGGTATTGATGTGGTGAGAAACCAAATCAAGGACTTTGCATCAACGATGCAGATTTTCAGTCGTGGGTTCAAATTAATTATCTTGGATGAGGCAGATGCCATGACTGCGGCCGCACAGAACTCGTTGAGAAGAATTATTGAGCGATACACCAAGAACACCAGATTCTGTATTTTAGCCAACTACTCACACAAATTGAACCCAGCATTGCTTTCGAGATGTACGAGATTCCGTTTCAATCCCATCTCCGAGGATGCCATACGTGAAAGAGTGCAGAACGTCATCCAGCAAGAGAACCTATCGATCAGTGCTGAGGCCGAAGATGCGTTGCTCAAGTTATCAAAGGGGGATATGAGAAGAGCTCTTAATGTCTTGCAAGCATGTAAAGCAGCGTTGGAGAGTCCAGATGACCAGGTAGATATCGATATGATCTATGAGTGCGTGGGAGCACCGCATCCTCGAGACATCGAGACCATTCTTGATCTGGTATTGAAGGACGACTGGACAACGACATATTTGACGTTTGACAAGTTTAAAAGGACTAAGGGTTTGGCGCTTGTGGATTTGGTCCAAGGGTTCGTGGAGATCTTGTCGAGTTACGACTTGAAGTCTGCGACCAGAGTAAAGATTTTGAAGGGGTTGGCAGATATTGAGTATGGAGTGTCGAAGGGTGGTAATGACAAGATTCAGACGAGTGCCGTGATCGGAGTGATCAAGTCGGCGATGGAGTTACAAGCATAAATAATATAAGAATAGTTAGTTAGCGAATATGTAGAGTGGAATGAAAGTAACAGAATCAAATAGAACATATGGAAAGAGACCACAAGAGTGTAGGAAAGTTGAACAATAGTTTGTGCGCTCAGGAAGTCGAAATTGGAGACTGCTACAGTGGTTATTGAGAGTTTTCACATCTTTACTGACACCTTTACTGACATCTTTACTGACTTCTAACAACCTAGACAGTATGAAAACATAATCATTGAAGAATATCCTCAAAAAGATTACAATGGCTCCATTCGATGTAGAATCCCCGATATGATAGCAGAATTACGGCCCATTCATATTCAGTTGTTGCTATTGAATTCATCTCACTTTCAGCCAATTCTCTCACTGTCAGACACCAACTACACAATAAATCACATTGTCTAGTCAATCAACATTGGTCATGCAACATCAATTTAAAATAATACCTGTTTATCGTTCTCCTATTCTGTCTTGAGACGATGGTCTGTAGCTAGTGGCTTAGCATTCGGGGCCTGTATGGCACTCGGACTCGAGAGCGAATTGAAGTTATTACTCTTTCATTATGTCAGACGAATTGGATGACAACAAAGTTCTAGTGCTGTCGTGGGTGCTAAAAAAGTCCGTGAAAACACATCAGTGGAAGAAGCGATGGGCTGTCCTTCGGAACTGTCAATTTTCTTACTACAAAAGCTCGTCAGAACATAAACCCAGTGCTGTGATCAACAAGACCAACTTACTCCTGTTTGCGGCCATTCCAGGCGGCCATGCCTATCACTTTGCAATTTACTGCAGCAAAAAGACCTATCATTTACGTGTGGAATCACAGGAACTCTTTGATAAGTGGATTTCGGCATTGACAATCGTGATTCAGCCAGAGCACCAGGAGGATTCCGCTGACGAAGCCGCGGATATTTCACCGGAGAATTCCGCATATTCGGCACCAAATTTGCAAGATCTTTCTACTGCTAAAGAGAGCAGAGAGTTCTTGGTGGAGGAGGGCCCCCTACTAGTCTACAAGAGCCTGTACAGTCAGTGGAAGAAGTATTACGTGATAGTCACAAACAAGAACCTATACATGTGCAAATCCGAGGACAAAACACAACAACCGGAGAAGGTGATCCCAATGGAGAGGTTTTTGGATGTGGTGGAAGTGGATGCTACCAAGGGTAAGAAGTGGTGTCTCATGCTCATAGAAACCAAAACCACGCGGTATTTGAGTGCTTCAACCGAGCAGAATATGACGGCATTTCTCCTGGCGCTTAAGGCTGTGATCATGCAGCAAAGGGGACAGCATTAGGCATTAGGTATCTGGTTAATGGATTAGGGGACTGTCTGGGAGGTATGGGCACTTGGAGACACAAGTCTTTGTGTTATATTGAGACATTTGGGGTTGATGGTTAAGATTAGCTGTCACAGTATGTACAGCATATTAGAAAGATCAATAGGATGTGGAGCTATCATACATCTGCCATTCCTGAAGTATTCGATTGCAACATATGCTCCTATCTCGGTTATGAATTTGAACTTCATTTTAGAGTTCGAGTTAGGGTAAATTTTTGTTTGCCTTGGTTATTTTGTCATCATTTATCATTCTTTTGATTTACCTTAGTGACCTCTTGATCGTACTGTGGGAACTAAAAACTTGTCCAGGAAGTTCCAAGCAACAATTACAGTGAAATTGACAGGGATATTCAGTCAACGGAAAGGTATTTACGTTTTCTTTTTTTTTTTTGAGTCTGGTTTCTCATGAACTTTAAGAGACTTCTGTATACTTCCAATATATCAGAACTGCGTATAACCATTCGACTTCAAAGAATTCTAATCAGACTCGACCATTTGTGCACTCCATCAACATCATCTCCTACTCATGTCTGAAGATTCTCGCCTAGAATCCTTGGTTGACCTCTTCCCTGCAGTACCAAGGTCCGAATTAGCGGCAAGACTTATTTCTTGTGATAATTTTGACGACTTGGTTGAGCAACTTCTAAGTGAATCTCACATTCCTACCCAAAATGATCTCCATTGCGTCCCCCAGAACGTTCATCAAAGTGAACTACAGTTCATGTTCCCACATATTGATCCAATTAAGATCTCTGAATGTTTAGAATTACACAACAACGACTTTCAGGCTGCTGCTGATGCGCTAATGGAGCCCGTTGAGCCTCCTTTGGTCGACCTCTGTGGCTTACCGCCTCAAACCACTGATCCATATGTGGAGAAATATCAAGGAGACAAGATCCGAGCACTAATAGACATCTTGGCCACATTTAGGCGGCAGACGAAAGCTTGGTCCTCGAGGGTTCAACGCACTCCCTTGGAGCCGGTGTATGTTCCGTCGTATACATACAAGAGTTTAAGCCCCGAGGCGGCAGAGCTAGACGAGTTAATCATGCACAATAAGCAATTGCAGAAACTCAATTATGCATTTTTAAAGAAGCTGTTGGTGTTTTTCGAGGGAAATATCTACAAAGTCACGGCTGCAGCAGAGGCAGTAGTCAATGCGAAAATGGAGAAGCACACTTTCGATCATACCCTTGGACTCACAGCAGAAACCTTCACTGTTCCAAAAACGTCTCTTTCCGACGTTCTACGTGCTGGGCCAACACAATCAAATACAGTGGAACTTCAATTCCAGTCTCCTGCAAGAAACACTAGAAATCGGTACACATCTGTCACTAAACCACACCCAATTGTGAGGACAAGTGTAGATTTGCATGGGTACACTGTCAAAGAAGCAACAGAAACTGTTGAAGAGGCATTGAATTCTTGGTGGCAAGAAGAGATGAGACTTCGAGAAATAGGAGGCCATTTTGAGAGATACGGCCGAAAATGTCAATTTGTGGAACCTCTAAGTATAGTCACGGGAAGAGGATTACATTCACTGGGTGGGCCGAAGATACGAGGGCTGGTTGTTCGTTTGTTGACAAGAAGAGGATTTATTTATGATGAGGATGTCGGTCGGTTGGTGGTTAATGGGAAGAAGTAGCTACAATTCAGGATTAGAATAAAAAATAAATTAATCCCGTAAACCACTTTCAGATACCTACTTGAAAAAAAAGAAGAGATGATTTCGCCCAGGATCGAACTGGGGACGTTCTGCGTGTTAAGCAGATGCCATAACCAACTAGACCACGAAACCACTTTCTTGTAAGAAATTATCCTTGCATTTATATAAAGGTTTATATTTTCAAATTTTGAGATCTTTGGAAATTTTTGGTATTGATGGTAGCAGTTCAGCGACCTTGGCTAATCCACTCTCAATAGGACTGTGAGAATGCTCTCATGGTATGGCCGCAGGTAAAATACCTAATATATGATGGTTAAAAAATACTTAGTTCTTGAAAGAAATTGAAATGTCAATAGGAAGACAATTCGAGAATGATTCAATCTAACTCATAATCCACCTGTTTGCTAGAAATTTGCGACCCGTATCTGACTCCGGTCTACCTACAGAAAGAAGCCTTTAAAAAGTCAAAGTTATACGACCACACTGAGACAAAGACACTTTCGCATCCATATCCGAGTCGAGTTAAAGAATAAAGAAAAGAGCAAGTTATCAAAATCTTGTAAGGTTGCTATTGTTCTACGCCAGCAATCGTGTCCTCGCCATACATTAATCATCTCTCCACTCAACAAATACCTCGTCAGTTCGGAATCTCTGGGTACAGACAGTGTCATTCAATTCATTCGTCTGGCCCATTCGATATGCAAGAAGTCCAGCATGTGCAATCATGATTCCGTTGTCAATGCAAAATCTCTCATCTGTAGCATACACAGAACCGTTTTTTCTATCCTTGACCATGAGTGCCATCATTTCCTGTAATCTCTCGTTGGAACCAACCCCTCCCACTATAAGCACTTGATTACTCTGCACGTGTGCCATGGCTCTCTCTGTAATTTCCACCAACATGGAGAAAAGGGTCTCTTGTAGCGAGAAGCACAAGTCCTCTGCGGTGATAGGTTCGCCGGTATCGGCATCCTTCATGGATTCTCCGGCTCCAAACATGTCCTTGGCCACACCATCGATATATCCCAAGATTCCTGACATTGACATATCCATGCCCTTGACCGTGTATGGAAGAGGTACTAGGTGCTTACCCTTCTTGGCCATTTGCTCAATGTTGTAGCCGGGCGCAGGATCGTTGGGAATCTTCAACGTCCGTGCAAATCTATCCAAGCAGTTTCCAATGGCAATGTCTAAGGTTTCGCCGAAAATACGGTATCGTTGTTTCAGGTAGGCAATCACTTGGGTATTTCCTCCGCTAACGTATAAAACAACGGGATTCTGTGCACCGGTAATCTCTCGCCCCATCTCAATGTGTCCCACACAGTGGTTGACTCCGACAAGTGGCAAATTCCAGAGCTGTGCCAATGTACGGGCGGCCATTACCACACTTTGTAGTGGAGCACCCATTCCTGGGCCCTGGGTGAAGCAGATACAATCAAGATCGATGCCTTTGACTTTTGCATCGATCAATGCTCTTTTGATGATTCGTACTGCCCAGTTTCTGTGGTGTCTGGCGGTATCTCGAGGCAAGAAGCCTTCACCTGGAGGAGAGACATAGGTATCTCTGACGTTAGAGAGTACCTCGGCACGATTTTCCAGCGAGAGGGCACCGATGTTGTGTTTGATGACACCCACGCCGAGTTTGTTAGCAGAGCCTTCTAGGCCTAGCGCAAGGTAGTAAGATCTGCCTGGACGGACGTATTTGTCCAAGTCGATGGGCATGAAGAAGAGTAGTTGAAGATTGGGAAATGTGCAGGTGAGCGAAGAAGTAATGAAGGTGAGTAATGGAGGTGAGTGGATTTTGGATATTTAATTGATTATTGAAATGCTAGTGAATAAAAAAAAATTGAAAACCAATTTAGAGAATAAATTGAAAAATTCAGCTTGATAACCTTGAAAGTTCTTTGTTGTAGAGTAGGTGGAATCTTGAGGTAGCGGAGGATTATCTTAAGCAATGAGAACTAATTTCGATTAGAAGTGAGGTTAAGAAATTTAATTCTAGTACACTTTTATAGTGAGTTGGCTGATATTTATAATGCAAGTTTTAGATTTGATGTCAGATTGCTGGAGGTTCATTGGTATGGACTCTGTCATTCAATTCAATATGGATCTCAACTTAGAGGAACATAAGGTGAGTTGTATTAAATGACACAATGATATAAACAAACACTCAATTATCTTCTACGAACTTGAACTTTGGTTCGAATGAAGTTTTTTCATTTCGCCAACATTTTGCTCAGTTCTCTATTTTCCTTTACATTTGATTCTCTCTTACATATTCACATTATCTCAATATTTCAGCCAATACCACTAAGCTTCAACAATCATCAAACATAAAAACGAAAAATAAACTTAAAACAATAATCAAAAAGTTACCAAAAAAAATTATCTTCTAATTTCCAACACACTCGTTCCGCTGGCAGTTTTCTCACCCTTTACCTTCTTCTCTGTCTCTGTTACCATCTTTACCTTTTGAAATCCCAATTCGCGTACTGCAGGCAACATTACAAAACAATTAAACATCAACACTTCAACCTACACCTACTCCGCTATCTTCACCTTCACCATCAATAATTACAACCTCGTTATCTAATACTTATTCATGTCACAGAATGACGATGCAATCGCGGCCATTACGGCTTCATGTGCCACCATCTCCGCTCTAGACTTCCTGGACCCAGGAATCTTCACCAATGCCATAATCTCTAAACCAGAGGTAACTTCGCTCATCCGTGACGCCTTGCCGCCGGAACTGAGTCTCTACCGCATAAGTCGGAGTGGTCCAAGAGGGACGCGATTCGGTGGATCTGCAGACGAAGACAGATACGCTGAACTTCGACCTGAACGAATCGATGGTAAATCCATCTACATTGATGGACCTAACTCACAAGATCAGGCACCTGCTGTGCGTGTGCCCGAGTTGGCAATAGATGTACCGCATCAAGCTGTCGACGAGCTCTCTTCTCCCACGAAGAAACGTATAGCCAGCCTGTACAAGTTGATCCCCGCATCAGTGATTGAAAGCGAGGACGTAAACGAGATCTGTCGGGCTGTAGCCGCCGTGGTGGAGCAGTATCCTACGATTAACAACGGAAGTAGTGTTCAAGCTCGGTTGGCAGAGTTGCAGAGGGAGTATGGAGAGCTTGTGCTGCAAACCACTGAGCTAGAACAAAAGGTATCGGACCAGCGAGTGCAATTAGAGATTT